>JGI20156J14371_10004214_pt1 | contig 10468 bp, 6 predicted proteins | sample COG_06_FD_14371 | JGI IMG/M metagenome (IMG submission 14371) | reverse complement strand
GCCGCCACAACCGAGGCCAGCGACACATAGCGACTGAAATAAACAACGATCAAGAAAGTGGCCAGGCAAGCCAGGCCCAAGGCCGGCTCTAGACCGAACAAAAAACCGACTGCGGTCGCCACACCCTTACCGCCTTTAAAGCGAAAAAACACAGGATACAAATGGCCCAAAAAAGCCGCCAAACCAGCCAACGATGCCCATGCAACCGCGTCGCCAGCCCACGACACGTTGGTGCCGTAAGCCAGCACCACGGCGACGGGTACGTAGCCCTTAAGCGCGTCTAACAAAAGAGTCGCAACCGCCGCCACCTTGCTCCCAGAGCGCAGCACGTTAGTGGCGCCAGGATTTTGGCTACCGAAAGTCCGCGGGTCAGCCAAGCCCATTACTCGGCTCACCAAAACAGCAAAAGCCAGTGAGCCCAGCAAATAGGCCGCGCCGACGAGCAACACGGGCAACAGCGTGGATTGAGATAGTTCCATAGGCGTCAATCGTTAGCTCGTTGTTAGACCGCAGGGTCGCCCCACTCAAACCGCAGCGCGTCAATGGCCGCAAGCGTCGCTTCGTCAAGTGGCTTATAAAAACCGGCTAGGCAGGCATCGAACTGGGCCACGCTGGTCACACCAATGATCGTGCTCGTTGCCACCCATTTGGCATGACAAAACGCGAGCGCTAACTCAAGCGGTGTCATACCCTGCGCCTTGGCCAGCGCATTGTATTGGCGCGCCGCATCCAGCGCGCGGGGACGTCCCCAGCGCTGCTTACGTACCGACTCATAGATGGCCAAACGCCCCTGTGGTGCGCCATCGTGCACCAGTCCGGTATCGTCGTATTTGCCGGTCAACAGGCCAAATGCCAAAGGGGAATAGGGCAACAAGCTAACGCCCAATCGGTAGAGGCTTTCAGACAAACCATTTTCGACCGACCGGTTCAACAAGTTGAATGGGTTTTGCACGGTTGCAACGCGCGGTAAATTGTGAACCTCGGCCAAACGCACGAACTCGTGCAGTCCGTATGGCGTTTCGTTAGACAACCCAATCTCACGCACTTTGCCTGCCTTGACCAAGCGCTGCATCGCCTCCAACTGCTCCATGATGGGCGCGCAGTCCTTGTCCTTTGCTGGGTCAAAATACATCTCTCCAAAGGCAGGTACGTGGCGGGCAGGCCAGTGGATTTGATACAAGTCGATCACGTCCGTTTGCAGGCGGCGCAAGCTACCCTCACAGGCACTCACGATTTCAGCCGCCGTAAGGCCACACTGCTCACCGCGAATCCAAGGCATGCCACGGGAGGGCCCTGCCACTTTGGTTGCGAGCACTACCTTGTCTCGTTGCCCTGGGTGCTTGGCGAACCAATTACCCATAATCGTCTCGGTGGCCCCGAATGTTTCTGCCTTGGTTGGCACCGAGTAGATCTCAGCCGTATCCCAAAATGTGACATCGCACTCAATCGCGCGGTCCAACACCGCGTGGGCATCGGCTTCACTGACTTGCTCACCAAACGTCATGGTGCCCAAGCAAATCGGGCCGACTTCTAAGCTTGACTGACCTAACCGCGCCAATCCGGTTCGCTGATTTCCACTCATACGCTTCCCCTCCTGATTTACTTCAAACCTGCGCCCGTATGCTGGGCGCGCTCTTCTTCTAACACCCGCAGCACCCGCCGCTGGACCTTCCCCGTGGTTGTCATTGGCAAGGCATCAACAAACTCAATATCCTTGGGATATTCGTAGGGCGCTAATTTTCCGCGCACATAAGACTGCAGTTCCACGGTCAACACCGCGTCCCAGTCTTGGCGTACCTGGGCCTCCAACGTCGCACGTTGTGCGGCAACGTCAGGCGACAAAACCACGAAGGCCTTCACGGTCGCGCCACGCGCCTTATCGGGCTTGGGCACCACAGCAGCGTTGACCACGCTGGGGTGTCTCACCAAACAGTTTTCGATCTCCCCGGGGCCAATTCTGTAGCCAGCCGCTTTGAACATGTCATCCGTGCGGCCAGCATACCAAAGGTAGCCATCCGCATCACGACGCGCCAGATCACCGGTGCGACACCAATCACCCGTGTATTTTTTCTTGGTTGCCTCGGGGTTATTCCAGTAGCCAAGAAAAAACACCGGGTCATTTTGGCCGTCATGACCTTGCCGCAGCACCGCTACTTCGCCAATAACCTCGTCGCCGCAGCGCTTGCCTGCATCGTCGATCACATCGACCACATGGCCAGGGTAGCCTTTACCCATGCTGCCCGGCTTGGCAGGCCACCCCACATCGGTTCGCTGGTTATTCATGGCGCAATTACCGACGATGTAGTTGATCTCCGTCTGCCCAAACATCTCGTTCACAACCACGCCCAACTCCCTCTCGCACCACTCAAAGACGGCGTCACCTACCGCCTCCCCTGCACTCATGAGCGCATGGAGCTCAAAGTGAAACTGGGTTTTGGGTCGGGGATAGGCCTTCATCATCGCCTTCAGTGCCGTCGGGAACAAAAAGCTGTGGGTGACCCGGTGGCGCTCTAGCAGTTGGAATGCCGCATCTGGCGAAAATCGCCCGGCATACGCCACAATGGGCCGGCCAAAAAACAAGCAAGGCAACAAGGCGTCCATCAGCCCACCCGTCCACGCCCAATCGGCGGGACTCCAAAAAACCGTATCGTGACTGGGCTCTTCCGGGAAGCCCTCCGCATCACAGCCCCGACCCGCTGGGTCGTAGCCAAACCAGTTTTGACTGCACACAAAGCCCGTTAAGTTACCCAGCAACGCGCTGTGCGGAATCAGCGCACCTTTGGGATTGCCTGTGGTCCCGCTGGTGTAGATCAACACCGCCGGATCGGTTGCCAAGGTGTCGACCAGCGTAAAGCTGTCTACCTGCGCCGCTAGCGCGTCCGCCCAGGCCACGGGTTGCACCCGCTCTGGCACCGAGGCAGGTGCGGGGGTGTCGGTATGAACCAGTACCCGCATATCTGGACACTGCCACAGCACGGCTTGGACACCATCTACCGTGGAGGCATCCACAATGGCGCCCACCGCTTGGCTATCTTGCAAACGAAATGCGAGCGCCTCCGGACCAAACAACTGCGATAACGGCATACCCACTGCACCCATCTGCAACAGGGCAATGTAGGCCACCGCCGTCTCGAACCGCTGCGGCATCACAATGGCCACCCGGTCACCGCGCTGAACACCCGCAGCCACCAATGCGTTGGACAAACGGTTGGCGGCACGCTGCAACACGTCATAGCTATAACGGTGGGTACTCCCCAGCGGATCATCGCTCCCAACCGCTTGGTCGATCACGGCGGTGCGGTAATAGGCGTCCTGACGCTGCGACCATCGCCGCGAACACCCTGTGGCCATATTGAAGTGTTTGGGGACAGACCACGCAAAGGACTGCGTCAGTGTGTCGTAATGGTCGTAGTGGCCGGCCAGAGCAGCGGTTGTTTTTTTATTGGTTGTCATAGCAAATTACTGATTTGGTTAAATGGACACCCATTTCTTCTTAAGATAAGCGAATGTATCAATCATCCCCCTACGCTGTGAAGCGCCCGAGCCAGACCTACTTTACCCGTATACGGGGCCTGCAGTTCCACTACCGCACCTGGGGCACCCCCCAACCGGGGCAAGCACCGCTGGTTTTGGTGCATGGCTGGATGGATGTGGGCGCCTCTTTCCAGTTCATGGTCGATGCCATGGCCNNAGACCGCTGGATCATCGCACCCGACCTGCGGGGGTTTGGACTGACCAAAACCCCCGATGCAGACAACTTTTGGTTTCCTGACTACATCGCTGACCTCGATACCCTGCTGACCGCATTGGTCCCCGACCAAGCCATTGACTTGGTGGGGCACAGCCTAGGCGGCCATGTGGCAACCACCTATGCAGGTGTGCGCCCAGAGCGCATACGCCGGCTAGTCAACTTGGAGGGCTTCGGCATGGCGAACACCATTGCCAGCCAAGCACCCGGGCGCTACACCCGCTGGTTGGACGAGTTGGCGCAGTTTCACCAAGGCGCCCTCGACCTCAAAACCTACGAGTCAGTTGACGGTGTGGTGAGACGCCTGCGCAAGACAAACCCCCGCCTGACAGAGGCGCGCGCTCAGTGGCTGGCTAGAGAATGGTCTGAGCCCACGCCGGATGGCCGCTGGCAAATTAGGGGGCATGCCGCGCACAAGCTCATCAGCGGCCAGCTGTTCCGCGCTGAAGAGACCATCGCCATCTACCAACGCATCACAGCGCCCACCCTGTTTGTGCGTGCCGAAGAGGACAGCTTGCAGACCTGGTGGAAGCACAAGTTCACTCAAGAAGAGTTTGCCCAGCGGTTGCAGCACATTGCGCACGCTGAAACCCATGTCATGCACGATGTCAGCCACATGTTGCACCACGACAAACCGGAAGAATTGGCCCACTTAATCACCGCTTTTTTAGAAAAATAGGCCCTGAGCAAGGTTTAGAACCCAGCGCCTTCAATGTGGCCCTGTGGCGTGAGAAAATAGCCTCTTTTGCTGAACTAATAAAGAACTGAGCACATCATGGAAGCCGAAAGCCTAAACGCCCTCTCCAACCTCATCGACGACTTGCAAGAGCGCGTCGGTGAGTTACGGAGGTATCTTTGACTTCGATGCCAAAGAAAACCGTTTACGCGAAGTAGAAGCTGCCCTAGAAGACCCCGGCGTCTGGAACGACCCCAAGCGCGCTCAAGAGCTGGGCAGAGAGAAGAAGACCTTAGACGACGTCGTCACCGTATTGATCAAACTCGACAGCGACTTATCGGACAACAAAGAGTTGTTTGACATGTCGCAAGACGACCCCAGCGGCCTGCGCGCGATTGAAGCCGATGTCGCGCAACTCGTCACGCTCGTGGAACGGCTTGAATTCCGCCGTATGTTCAGCCAAGAAGCTGATCCCAACAACTGCTTTATTGACATTCAAGCGGGCGCTGGCGGCACCGAGGCTTGCGACTGGGCCAGCATGTTGCTGCGCCAATACCTGCGCTACGCCGAGCGACAAGACTTCAAAACCACCATTGAAGATGAGACCCCCGGCGACGTTGCGGGTCTGAAAGGCGCCACCATCAAGGTTGAGGGCGAGTATGCGTTTGGACTGCTGCGTACCGAGAGTGGCGTACACCGCTTGGTGCGCAAGTCGCCATTTGACTCATCAGGCGGACGTCATACGTCGTTTGCATCGATCTTCGTTTACCCTGAGATCGATGACTCAATAGAAATTGATATCAACCCCGCAGACGTGCGCACAGACACCTACCGAGCCAGTGGTGCGGGCGGGCAGCACATTAACAAAACGGACTCTGCCGTTCGGCTTACCCACATCCCCACCAACATCGTGGTGCAGTGCCAAGATAGCCGCAGCCAACACAGCAACCGCGATGTGGCATGGAAGCGCCTGCGCTCCAAGCTCTATGACTTCGAAATGCGCAAGCGCATGGACGAGCAACAAAAATTAGAAGATGGCAAGACCGATGTCGGCTGGGGACACCAGATCCGTTCGTATGTTTTGGACCAAAGTCGTATCAAAGACTTGAGAACGGGCGTTGAGGCATCGAACACACAAAAGGTGCTTGACGGCGACTTAGACATGTTCATTGAAGCCTCGTTAAAGCAAGGCGTCTAGCGCCCCCCTTTCACGCCCACCCGCTTTGAATTACCCGGAATTAAACAATGCAAGCACTCATGGCTGACAACACACACGCTGCCACCCTGATCAAACGTGAAGACTACGCGCCACCGCCTTTTTGGATAGACAGCGTTGACCTCACCTTTGACCTAGACGCCACTAAAACGCGGGTGCTCAATAAAATGCGCCTGCGTCGCAACCCCTCTGCGTCAACCCAGGCGTTGCGCCTAGACGGCGAGGAACTCACACTCACGCGCGTCATGGTGAATGGCCAGGGATCTAGCTTCAAGGTAGATAACGGTCAACTGGTGTTAGAAGACCTGCCCGAGGGCGAGGAGGCCTTTGACCTCGAGATTTTGACCACCTGCAACCCACAACAAAACACCCAGCTCATGGGCTTGTACATGAGTGCGGCGACCTTCTTCACCCAATGTGAGGCGCAGGGCTTTCGTCGCATCACCTACTTCTTAGACCGTCCTGATGTGATGGCCACCTTCGCGGTCACACTGCGCGCCGACAAGGCGGCCTTTCCCGTGCTGCTCTCTAACGGCAACCTGATCGAAAGCGGTGACTTAGCGGATGGCAAGCACTTTGCGCGCTGGCAAGACCCCCACCCGAAACCCAGCTATCTGTTTGCATTGGTCGCAGGCGATTTAGTCTGCCGCGAGCAGCGTATTACTGCCCGCAACGGTCAGTCACACCTCTTACAAATCTACGTGCGTCCGGGTGACTTGGATAAGACTGAACACGCAATGAACGCCCTCATGGCAAGCATTGCGTGGGATGAGTCGCGCTTCAATCTGCCACTGGACCTCGAGCGTTTCATGATCGTCGCCACCAGTGACTTCAACATGGGCGCCATGGAGAACAAGGGGCTGAACATCTTCAACACCAAGTTCGTTCTGGCAAGTCCCGCAACCGCTACGGACGCCGACTTCAACAACGTCGAGAGTGTGGTTGCACATGAGTACTTCCACAACTGGACGGGCAACCGCATCACTTGCCGCGACTGGTTCCAACTGTCGCTCAAAGAGGGATTAACCGTATTCCGCGACCAAGAGTTCAGCCAAGACATGGCTGGCAGTGCATCTGGGCGCGCCGTGAAACGCATTGATGACGTCCGTGTTTTGCGCACAGCCCAGTTCCCCGAGGACGCAGGCCCAATGGCCCATCCCGTCCGTCCTGACCAGTACGAAGAAATTAACAACTTCTACACCGTCACCATTTACGAGAAAGGGGCCGAAGTTGTTCGTATGATGCAAACCCTCGTTGGAAAAGCCGGCTTCGCAAAGGGCATGGCGCTGTACTTCGAGCGCTTCGACGGTCAGGCGGTAACCTGCGACGACTTCGCGCAAGCCATTGCCGACGCCAACCCCGATACGGCTCTCGCAACGCACCTCACAACGTTTAAGCGCTGGTATAGCCAAGCAGGCACCCCGCGCCTGCGCGCCAGCACGCAATACGACATGGCGGCGCGCACGCTCACGCTCGAACTGAGCCAAAGCTGCGGCAGCACGCCCGCGCAACCCACCAAAGAACCGTTTCTCATTCCCGTAACGTTGGGCCTCATTGGCGAGGACGGGCAAGCATACCCGCTGACGCTTGCCGGAGAGTCTGAACCAACCAACCCCCTACTTAGCCGCACGCTGGTGATGACCGACGCCAGCCAACAGTTTGTGTTTACCAACGTTACCCAACCCGTGGTCCCCTCGGTGTTGCGCGGCTTTAGCGCCCCGGTGGTCTTAGAAATAGATCTCAGCGATGCACAGTGGTTACACCTGCTCGCGCACGACAGTGACCCATTTAACCAGTGGGAAGCCTCACAGCGATTAGCGCTCACACGGTTGCTACACGCTGTTCGCAGTGGCGAGCCTGCTAGCGCAGACGCACCGTATGTGAATGCTTTGCGTGCAGTTTTAGCCTCCCCGGCGCTAGACCCCGGCTTCAAAGAGTTGGTACTCACCTTGCCGAGTGAATCCTATATTGCCGAGCAACTGAAAGCCGTTGACCCGCAGCGTATTCACAGCGCCCGAGAGGGACTGCGCGCTGCGCTGGCCGCGGAGCTTCGTGATGCGTGGGCCACCGCCTTTGGCAACTACAACGCCACCCAAAGCTACCGCCCAGACGCCGCCAGTAGCGGCCAACGCGGCCTCGCCAACTTGGCACTGGCCAACCTTGTTCTAGACGGCACGCTAACGGGTGATATCGCTTGGTCAGAAGTGGCTCTGCAGCGGTTTCACTTGGCCAACAACATGACAGACCGCTTTGGCGCCATGAGTGCCTTGGTCAATGCGGCTAGCCCGCTTGCGCAAACGGCACTTGACAAGTTTTACGCCCTATTCAAAGGCGATGCCTTGGTCATTGACAAGTGGTTTGCGCTGCAATGCACCCGTATCGACCGCAACGGCGACGTCTTACCCACGGTTAAGCGACTGCTGGCACACCCCGACTTCAGCACGAAGAACCCCAATCGTGCACGCAGCGTGCTCTCCACCTTCTGCCAAGCGAACCCCGCTGCATTCCACCGCGAAGATGCGGGTGGCTATGTGCTCTGGGCTGAAAAGGTGCTGGAGCTAGACGCCTTTAACCCGCAAGTTGCTGCGCGACTCGCGCGTGCCTTAGACCGTTGGGAAATTTTGGCCGAACCATACCAAACCGCCGCGCGCACAGCCATCGAGCGCGTGGCCTCAAAACCAGACCTCAGCGGTGATGTCCGAGAGGTCGTCTCACGCGCCTTGGCGCATTAACCCACTGTACCGGCCACCGCGTAACCAGGACCCTCGCATGTCAACCTCACGCATCTCACTCACCCGCTATCTCATAGAGCAAGAGCGCATTCACGGCACCCTTCCGCCGCAACTGCGCTTGCTGCTTGAGGTCGTTGCACGCTCGTGCAAAAGCATCAGTCTCTCCGTAACCAAAGGCGCATTGGGAGACATATTGGGCGCGACCAAAACAGAGAACATTCAGGGCGAGGTTCAAAAGAAGCTAGACATCATCGCCAACGAGGTATTGATTGAAGCCAATGAATGGGGCGGCCATTTGGCCGCGATGGCGAGTGAGGAGATGGACAGCATCCACGTCATTCCAAACCGCTACCCTCAAGGCGAATACCTATTGCTGTTTGATCCCTTAGACGGCTCTAGCAACATCGATGTCAACGTCAGCATAGGCACCATCTTCAGTGTGCTTAAGAAGCCAGAGAACACGCCAGCCGTCGGCGAGGCGGACTTTTTGCAACCCGGTAGCAAGCAAGTAGCCGCGGGCTACTGCGTTTACGGCCCACAAACCACCCTGGTGCTCACGGTGGGCAATGGCGTGGCCATGTTTACCCTAGACCGCGAGCAAGGCTCTTTTGTCCTAACGCAAGAAAACATACAAGTCCCTGAGGACACGCAAGAGTTTGCCATCAACATGAGCAATATGCGGCACTGGGCAGCCCCCGTCAAACGCTACGTGGACGAGTGCTTGGCAGGCGAGGAAGGGGTGCGAGAGAAGAACTTCAACATGCGGTGGATTGCCAGCATGGTCGCAGATGTTCACCGCATCCTGACCCGTGGCGGGGTGTTCATGTACCCATGGGACAAACGCGAACCCAACAAGCCGGGCAAACTGCGCCTCATGTACGAAGCCAACCCCATGAGCTGGCTCATCGAACAGGCGGGCGGCGCGGCCACCAATGGTCAGCAGCGCATTTTGGACCTGCAACCAGCGGGCTTACACGAGCGCGTGAGCGTGATCTTGGGGAGCAAAAATGAAGTAGCGCGCGTCACCCGCTACCACGCTGAGGCGGTGAAGTAAGTACCTGCAATCAAAAGTTATAATGCGAGACAAGCCGGAATAGCTCAGTCGGTAGAGCAGCTCATTCGTAATGAGAAGGTCGGGGGTTCGATTCCTCTTTCCGGCACCAAAATAATAACGTAACCTGTTGTATTTAATTAGGTTATGTTGTAAATTGCCATGATTACGGGTCATCCTGCGGGACAGATACATGGCAACATCAAACTACTACGAAGTGCAGCGCGGTAAAAATGGTACGACCACATACCTTTTCACCAAGCGTCTGAACGCTAAACACGGGTGCTTCCCTAGCTTCAAAGACAGGGTCAAAAAGAAGCTATCGGCTCTAACCGAAGCAGAAGCCGCGAGGGAAGCTCTCAACACATCCAATGAACTCGCCCACCTCCAAAACGTCTGTTTGCGTGATGGCAAGGGACATGCAATAAGCGTCAAAGACCAAGCCAAAGCAGCCAAGACTTGGTTTCAGTTTGTCATGGATGCCAATGTTCGTGAATTGAACCTTCTCGCCAGAGGGCGCACCAAGCAATCCCATGAAGCAAAAGAGTATTTACAGCTTCTGCGGGAGGCTATTGTGGATGGATTTAACCAGCGCGTCGTTGATAACAACCGTGAAAACTACGTCGCAGAGTGGCTAACACCATTTGGCGACACGTTGCTCTCAATGCTTGACGGCGGTGGGGACAGGCTCATGCTCAGTGATGCACTAGAAACCTACTTAAAGCAAACACAGCGTGACCACTTGCCAGTCAGCAACAAGGCTGTTCAGGACATCACACGCAACATCAATTATTTTATTAACCTAATTGGCGACAAGCAGGTAACCCAAATCAGCAGGAGTGATGTAGACCGCTACATCTCAGTCCGCCTAGAAAAGGTCAAAACAACAAGCGTCCAAAGAGAAATAAACTCATTACGAGCAGCTTGGCAACAATGCTCAATTGCTCACGACATTAACCAGCAGAACCCATTCTCTAACCAGCCCATCAAGGGGCTTGGGACTGACTCTAATGAGCGGGAGACACCTTCATTGAGCCAAACGCGA
>JGI20156J14371_10004201_pt1 | contig 10485 bp, 9 predicted proteins | sample COG_06_FD_14371 | JGI IMG/M metagenome (IMG submission 14371) | reverse complement strand
AGCGCCGACAACACGCCCATCACCTGGGACACACTGCCGCTAGACGCCCGCCAACAGGCGAATTTAGTCGCGCTGGGGTTTTCTCAGATGACGCCCATCCAATCGGCCACCTTGCCTTCTAGTTTGGCCGGACGCGACTTAATCGCGCAAGCCAAGACGGGTAGCGGCAAAACGGCTGCGTTCGGCCTGCCTTTGCTGCAAGGGCTGGTGACAGCCTCATTGCAGGTGCAAGCGCTTATTTTGTGCCCTACCCGAGAGCTGGCCGATCAGGTTTGCGCCGAGGTGCGTCGACTTGCGCGGGCCTACGAAAACGTGAAGGTGTTAACGCTGTGCGGTGGCGTACCGCTGCGGGGTCAATCCGCTAGTTTGGCGAACGGCGCCCATGTGGTGGTCGGCACACCCGGTCGGGTGTTGGACCACCTCGCGCGAGGCAATATGTCGCTTGATGCGATGAAGGTGTTGGTGCTAGACGAGGCGGATCGCATGCTGGAGATGGGCTTCGCCGATGACATTCAAGCCATCGCGAAACAAAGCCCTAAGCAACGGCAAACCCTGCTGTTCTCTGCCACCTATCCCGATGGTATTGCGGCGCTAGCGAACAAGCTCATGCGTGATCCGCTCATGGTCACCGTCGACACCGTCCACGAAACACACGCCATCGAGGAGTGGTTTTTCGAGGTGGGCGAGGCGACACGCTTGGACACAGTGCCTCGGTTACTCAACCATTACCAACCTATGTCCACGGTGGCATTTTGTAACACGCGCGCGCAGTGCAACGACTTGGTGGCCATTCTGCGCGGGCAGGGGTTTTCTGCCTTGACCTTGCATGGTGACTTGGACCAGCGTGATCGTGACCAGGTCTTGGTCCAATTTTCCAACCAGAGTTGCTCGGTCTTGGTCGCCACCGATGTGGCGGCGCGCGGGTTAGATATTGCAGATCTGGCCGCGGTGGTGAATGTGGACACCACCCCCGATCCGCAAATTTATACCCACCGTATTGGCCGCACAGGTCGCGCAGGCGCTTCGGGCTTGGCACTGAGTTTGGTGACGCTGCCGGAAATGAGTCGCGCCTCGCGTATTGAGGAACAAAGTGGGCGACCGTTGCGCTGGCAGCCGTTGACGGCACTCGGCGTGGGCAACAGCCCCCTGAAGGCGCCGATGCGTACGCTACAAATTGCAGGCGGTCGCAAGGAAAAAATACGTGCGGGCGACATCGTTGGGGCCTTAATCGGCGAGTGTGGTCTGGAGAAGGACCAAGTGGGCAAAATCGCACTTGGCGAGTTCTCCAGCTACGTCGCCGTCCCAGCGGCTATCGCATTCAAGGTCTGCGAGGCGCTCAATGTGGGGCGCATTAAAGGAAAGCGCGTTAAGGTGCGTGTACTCGATAACTAGACAGGCGGAATGGCGTAAGCGCGAGTGGGTACGGGCTTAGGCCGAGGGCCAATCGAACATCAGCGACAAGTTTTGCACCGCCGCGCCGCTTGCTCCCTTGCCCAAGTTGTCCAACCGGGCGACCAACAGGCTTTGGCCTTCGGCGTCATTGCCAAATACGTGTATTTCCAGCGCATCGGTTTGGGCGAGCGCGACCGCATCTAACTTGCCGCTGTCGCCCGCCGCCTCATGGGTGACGACACGGACGCAGGTGGTGTTCGCATAGTGCGCCTGCAGCGCTTGCGCGATGGTTGCGGTTTGCGTGCCTGATGGCAGTTGGCTGTGATGCAAAGGCAATTGAACCAGCATGCCTTGTGCAAAGTTGCCAACGCTGGGGACAAACAGGGGGCGCGCCCGCAGGCCCGTCCATTGCATGATTTCGGGAATATGCTTGTGCGCAAGGCCAAGCGCATAGAGCTCAAAAGGCGGTGCCGAACCGGCTTCGTAGGCCTCAATCATCGCGCGGCCACCACCCGTGTAGCCGCTGACACTGGGCAAACATAGCGGCGCATCCGCAACCAGTAAGCCCGCATCAATGAGCGGACGGATTAAGGCGATACCGCCCGTGGCGTAGCAGCCGGGGTTGGCAACGCGCGCTGCCGAGCGAATGGCGTCAGCTTGTCCTGGTGCGAGCTCCGGAAAACCGTAGACCCAGCCCGGCGCGATCCGGTGTGCGGTGGAAGCGTCCACTATCCGTGGTGCCTTTTCGCCGCTGGCTGCGATAGCGTCCACTAAGGCAACCGTTTCGCGCGCGGCATCGTCGTGGAGACACAAGACGACGGCGTCCGCTTCGGCCAGCAGGCCGCGCTTGGCGGCCGTGTCTTTGCGCAAAGCGGGGTCGATTTGTAGCAGCCGCACAAAGGCCTTGTCCGCGAGACGCTCCCGAATTTGAAGCCCTGTCGTGCCCGCTTCGCCGTCAATAAAGATATTAGTCATCGCTGATGTTGTCCGTGTTTCTTAGCGTGCCACGTGTCAGTTTGCTGAAAAGTTTTTGCACCGCATCATGATACAGTCTACGACTGGTAATTTCCCTAGGTCGCGCGGCCATGCCCAGCAGGGTGACGGCGCGCGGTGGAAAGCGATTGGTCCAAACATTGAGAGCCCCCACATGAAGATTCACGAGTACCAAGGCAAAGAAATTCTGCGCCAGTTTGAGGTGCCTGTACCACGCGGAATCCCTGCGTTCACAGTGCAAGAGGCGGTCGAGGCTGCACAAAAGCTAGGCGGCCCGGTATGGGTTGTCAAGGCTCAAATTCACGCCGGTGGCCGAGGCAAGGGCGGTGGCGTTAAGCTGGCGCGCTCTATTGACGAGGTCAAGCAACTGGCGGGTGAAATTCTGGGTATGCAGCTGGTGACCCACCAGACGGGCCCAGCGGGACAAAAAGTCCGTCGCCTGCTGATCGAAGACGGTGCAGACATCCAAAAAGAGTACTACGTCTCTGCGGTCACTGACCGTGGGACACAGCGTGTCGCGCTGATGGCCTCCAGCGAAGGCGGCATGGACATTGAGGAAGTGGCACACGCCACGCCCGAAAAAATCATCAAAGTGTTTGTCGACCCGGCGTTGGGCTTGACGGACGAGCAAGCGAATGAGTTGGCGAATGGCATGGGTGTGCCCGCCGCCTCTATGGCCGCTGCGACCGATGTGCTGAAGAAACTCTACAAGTGCTACATGGACACCGACGCCTCATTGGTGGAGGTGAACCCGCTTATTTTGGAAGGCGGCGGCGGCATTAAGGCGCTGGACGCCAAGTTCAACTTTGATGCGAATGCGTTGTTCCGCCACCCAGAAATCGTGGCCTACCGCGATCTGGACGAAGAAGATGCGGCCGAAGTGGAGGCCTCTAAGTTCGACTTGGCCTACATCAGCTTAGACGGCAATATTGGCTGTTTGGTCAACGGTGCGGGTCTTGCAATGGCGACCATGGACACCATCAAGCTGTTCGGCGCTGAGCCAGCTAACTTCTTGGACGTTGGCGGTGGTGCCACGCCAGAGAAGGTTACTGAGGCTTTTAAGATCATGTTGAAAAACCCCAAGGTAAAAGCCATTTTGGTGAATATCTTTGGCGGCATCATGCGTTGTGACACGATTGCCTTAGGCGTTATCACCGCGTGCAAGGCGGTTAATTTGAACGTACCGTTGGTGGTTCGCATGAAGGGTACCAACGAAGAGCTGGGTAAGCAGATGTTGGCAGACTCCGGTTTGCCCATCATTAGTGCCGACTCCATGGCAGAAGCCGCGGAAAAAATTGTTGCTGCGGTCAAAGCCTGAGTCAAAAAGGAATAAGTATGTCGATCTTGATTAACAAAGACACCAAAGTCATTACCCAAGGTATTACGGGTAAGACAGGCCAGTTTCATACGGAAAAGTGCCAAGAATACGCAAACGGTCAAAACTGTTTCGTGGCTGGCGTGAATCCAAAGAAAGCGGGCGAGAGCATTTTTAACATCCCGATTTACGGTTCCGTAAAAGAGGCTGCCAGCGAGACAGGTGCAACGGTATCGGTCATTTACGTGCCACCAGCCGGAGCGGCGGCGGCTATTTGGGAAGCGGTTGAGGCCGATTTGGACCTGGCGATCTGTATTACCGAAGGTATCCCTGTGCGCGACATGCTCGAGGTACGCAACCGCATGGCCGCCAAAGAGGCTGCCGGCGGCAAGCGGACGTTGCTGTTGGGCCCCAACTGCCCTGGCCTGATTACGCCTGATGAAATCAAAATTGGCATCATGCCGGGTCATATTCACAAGAAGGGCCGCATTGGCGTGGTTAGCCGTTCAGGCACCCTGACGTATGAGGCCGTGGGCCAACTGACTGAGCTGGGTCTGGGTCAGTCCACTGCCGTGGGTATTGGTGGCGATCCCATCAACGGCCTCAAGCACATTGATGTGATGCGCATGTTTAATGATGATCCCGAGACCGATGCGGTCATCATGATCGGCGAAATTGGTGGGCCCGATGAGGCGGAAGCCGCTCGCTGGTGCAAAGACAACATGAAGAAACCCGTGGTTGGCTTTATCGCCGGCGTGACCGCACCGGCGGGTAAGCGCATGGGCCATGCGGGTGCGTTGATCTCTGGTGGTGATGACACAGCGGAAGCAAAGCTGGCCATCATGGAGGCTTGTGGCTTCACCGTGACACGTAACCCCTCTGAAATGGCTAAATTGCTAAAGGGTCTGTTGTAAATCGGAGGCGAGCCTCCGAATTGCGGCCTTTCTTCTAGAGGGCAGGCAGAATGGCAACGGGTGACCGTTGCCATTTTTTTTAACTCACCCTGAAGGACTAAGCCATTGTGCTGGAACTAATGACCCCTGAATTTTGGATTGCTGTTGGGCAAATTATCTTGATTGATATTCTGCTTGGTGGCGATAACGCCGTCGTGATTGCGCTCGCTTGCCGCCAACTGCCGGCACACCAGCGCGTCAAAGGCATCTTGTGGGGGACGGCCGGGGCAATTGGTCTGCGCGTCATCTTGATTGTTTTCGCGCTGACGTTGTTGACGATCCCGTATCTAAAAATTGTCGGCGGTGCGTTGTTGGTGTGGATTGGCGTCAAGCTCATGGTGCCTGAGCCCGATGACGCGCACAGCAACATCGCGTCGAGTGATCGCTTGTGGACCGCTATCAAGACCGTGATCCTCGCGGACTTGGTGATGAGTATCGATAACGTGATGGCGATCGCGGGTGCCGCGCAAGGCGCCGCCTCGCACCATCAGGTGCCTTTGGTGATTTTTGGCCTGGTGATCAGCGTTCCGATTATTGTGTGGGGAAGCCAGCTTGTCCTGAAAATCATGGACCAGTTTCCTTGGGTCATTACGGTCGGTGCGATGTTGCTGGGTTGGATAGCGGGTCACATGATCTGGACAGATCCTGCATTGGCGACCGTGGTTGTTCAAGAGGATGTATGGGGCATCTCTGGGCGCCACTGGGCGGGGGCATTGGGTGCGTTCCTGGTCTGGGCTGCCGGACAAATGCTGGCCCAACGCGCCAAAAACGCCGATGCGTCCGGGTAAACCTGTGCAGGGTGTACCGATGTGGCGCAACGGGTTCGCGCCCTAGAATAGGTTTACCCGTTGCCAACAACTCAATTGAGTAGACCCCTTATGCCTTTTATCCGACACGCCCCTGCCGTTACGCCGCAAAAAGGGTTCACCCTGATTGAGCTCATGGTCGTGGTCGCTGTCGTTGGGATATTGGCTGCTGTGGCAATACCCCAGTACCAGAGCTACACCCAGCGTGCGCGTTGGGCCGCTAATTTGGGGGCGGTCGCCGCTTTACAAAACAGCGTCACCGAGTGCCTAGCGCAACAAGCGGGTACGGTAGCGAACTGCAATGATTTCGCGAAACTCGGTATCACGAGTGGCTTGTCTGCTGATGGTACGCTCGCCATTCCTTATGGTTCTGCAACCGTGCAGAGCAGCAGCGACGGCGCCGCCGTCCGGCTGATCTTGTCTGGTGGCGCAAACGCAGGCGCTTGTACGGTGACCGCCAGTCTGAGCCCGGTGGCTGGTGCGCAAATGCTGCAGTGGGGGATCACGCGGGACACCACAGAGACCACGTGCACCCGCGCAAACACGGGTATCGACACCGCCGTATAAGCGGGCTGGTCCGGGGTCTTTCACGCGTGAACACGTCGCTAGTTTGCCCGCGCCGTCTCCAAAATAAGACTGATAACTACAAAATACTATAAATAGTTTGTTTTGTACCTAATATAAGTAAAAATCGATCTTTCCATTGTGCTTCGGTGCATGGGACAATCCGTGGTCTAACAAAACTTAGGAGTCGATATGAAGAAACTTTTCACGGCAACCGTGTTGACAGCCGCCTTGGTTGGCGCTGCACACGCAGATAGCATCAAAATTGGTGTGGCGCTTGGGTTCACTGGCCCCGCGGAATCACTGGCTGGCCCTATGGCTGCCGGTGCAGAGATGGCACTAAAAGAAGCCAGCGATAGCGGCGCTTTCTTGGGTGGCACAACCATCACGGCTGTTCGCGCCGATAGCACCTGTATCGATGCCGCTGCCGCAACGGCTGCTGCTGAGCGTTTGGTGAGCTCTGAGCAAGTAAAAGCCATTATTGGTGGCCTGTGCTCAGGTGCAACAACGGCTATGTTGAAGAACGTTGCGATGGCAAAGGGCATCGTTTTGTTCTCGCCCTCTGCGACATCGCCCGCGCTGACAACTATTCCAGATAACGGCTTGTTCTTCCGCGCCTCGCCTTCAGACGCACGTCAAGGTCAGATCATTGCGCAAATGCTCAAAGAAAAAGGTATCAAGTCTGCTGCTTTGACGTATACCAATAACGACTACGGCAAGGGCTTGGCTGACAGCATCAAGACCAATGTAGAAGCGACAGGTGGCAAGATCACTATTTATGCATCACACGAAGATGGCAAGGGTGACTACACGGCCGAAGTGGGCGCGTTGGCCTCAGCTGGCGGTGATATCTTGATTGTTGCTGGTTACTTGGACCAAGGTGGCCGCGGCATCATCCGCTCCGCTTTAGACACGGGTGCGTTTGAGCGCTTCTTCTTGCCTGACGCCATGATCGGTGAAAGCTTGACAAAGGCCATTGGTAGCGGCTTGAACGGCTCTTTTGGTGTCGTTCCAGGCACCGACAGCCCAGGAGCCAAGCAGTACACCGCACTGGCGGCCAAGGCTGGCTTCAAGGACGGCCCTTACTCTCCAGAGTCATACGACGCCGCTGCATTGACCGTCTTGGCGATGCAGGCCGCAAAGTCAACGGACAGCAGCCAGTTCAAGGCCAAGGTGTTTGAAGTTGCCAACGCCCCTGGTGAAAAAATCTACCCTGGAGAGATTGCCAAAGGATTGGCGATATTGGCCAAGGGCGGGCAAATCGACTACGTCGGCGCATCAGCGGTTGAGCTGATTGAGCCCGGTGAAAGCGCAGGCAGCTATCGCGAAGTGGTTGTCAAGGACGGCCAGTTCGACACGGTAGGCTACCGCTAAGTAGACGGGTCTTCGGACCCCTTACCTCTTAGATGTAAAGACGGCCCAAGCGCACCGCTTGGGCCGTTTGTTTTATTGCTGTCATGATCAAAGTTAAAAATCTCAAGATGCACTTTGGCGGTATTCATGCCGTCGATGACGTGTCGTTGTCGCTTGAAACAGGCCGGATCACCGGTTTGATTGGCCCGAATGGCGCCGGCAAGACCACGTTGTTTAACGTGATTGCGGGTCACTACAAGCCCACCGCCGGCCACGTGTTTCTGGACGGGGAGGACATTACCGGTCTGGCGCCGCATCAGCTGTTTGCGAAAGGCATGTTGCGCACCTTCCAAATTGCGCACGAGTTTTCGACGTTAACGGTGCGTGAGAACTTGATGATGGTGCCCGGCGACCAATCAGGTGAACGCTTGATGGATGCCTGGTTGCGTCCTGGTCAGGTTAGAGCGGAAGAGGAACGCGTCCGCGCTAAGGCGGAAGACGTGATTGCGTTTTTAGAAATCAGCCATGTGGCTGATGAGTTGGCAGGCAATTTATCGGGCGGTCAAAAAAAGCTACTTGAGCTGGGCCGCACCATGATGACCGACGCCAAGATCGTGTTTCTTGATGAGGTGGGCGCGGGTGTTAACCGCACCTTGTTGAACACGCTAGGCGATGCCATTATTCGTCTCAACAAAGAGCGTGGTTACACCTTTTGCATGATCGAGCACGATATGGATTTCATTGAACGCTTGTGTGACCCCGTGATTGTGATGGCTGAAGGACGCGTGTTGGCCCAGGGTACGGCGGCCGAAGTGATCGCCAACGAGCACGTGATTGAGGCCTACTTGGGGCGCGGATTAAAGAACAAGACAGAGAACAAGACAGGAGCTAAGGCATGAGCTTTCTCATTGGCCAAAGCATGACGGGTGGCTACGGTGGCGCCGATATCTTGAACGACTGCACGATTGCGGTGGAGCGTGGTGAGATTGCCGTGATTGTGGGCCCCAACGGGGCGGGCAAGTCGACCGCGATGAAGGCGCTGTTTGGCATGCTGACTATTCGTGAAGGCGCCGTGCAGTTAGAGGGGCAAGACATTACCCACCTCACACCACAGGACCGGGTGGCGCTTGGTATGGGGTTTGTTCCGCAAACGAACAACGTGTTCACGTCTATGTCCGTTGAGGAAAACCTCGAGATGGGGGCCTTTTTGCGTAAAGACGACTTTAGAGCAACCATTGAACAGGTCTTCGACTTGTTCCCGATTTTGAAAGAAAAGCGCAAGCAACCTGCTGGCCAACTGTCTGGTGGTCAACGCCAACAAGTTGCGGTGGGCCGCGCCTTGATGACACAACCCAAGGTGTTGATGCTCGACGAGCCCACCGCAGGCGTATCGCCCATCGTGATGGATGAGCTGTTCGATCGCATCATCGAGATTGCCCGAACTGGCATCGCTATTTTGATGGTCGAGCAAAACGCTCGCCAAGCGCTAAACATTGCCGACAAGGGCTACGTGCTCGTGCAGGGCAGCAACCGTTTCACGGATACAGGGGAGGCGCTAATGGCCAACCCAGAAGTTCGCCGTACCTTCTTAGGAGGCAAATAAATGCACGATGTCCTGAACGCGTTTATGTTGCTCAGCAATTTTTTGATTGTTCCTGCGACGGCCTATGGCAGCCAGCTGGCGCTGGGGGCGCTGGGCGTGACCTTGGTTTACGGCATTCTGCGCTTTTCCAATTTTGCCCATGGTGACACCATGGCGTTTGGCACGATGTCCGTTATTCTGGTGACCTCTGTTTTTCAAAGCATGGGTATCGGTATTGACCCCTTGCCAACGGCGTTACTGGCGATCCCGTTTGGCATTCTGGCCACGACAGCCATGGTGTTGATCTCTGACCGCTTGGTGTACCGCCATCAACGCAAAGTGCGGGCAGCGCCGGTGGTGTTTTTGATCTCATCCATTGGCCTGATGTTTGTGCTCAACGGCTTGGTGCGCTTCGTGATTGGCACTGGCGACCAACGCTTTTCTGATGGCGAGCGCTTCATCATTCGTTTTGGTGAGTTCAAGAAGCTCACGGGTTTGGATGAAGGCATTGCGTTCAAAACTAGTCAGGGTTTGACCATCGTGACGGCAATCATTGTGGTCGCCGCTTTATTTTGGTTTTTGGACCGTACCCGCGCAGGCAAGTCCATGCGGGCGTATTCTGACAACGAAGACTTGGCTTTGCTCTCCGGGATCAACCCCGAGCGTGTGGTGATGATCACTTGGATACTGTCTGCCACGCTCGCAACCATTGCAGGAACTCTGTACGGTTTGGATAAAGGCTTTAAGCCATTCACTTACTTTCAGTTGCTGTTGCCCATCTTCGCGGCCGCAATTGTGGGCGGCCTGGGCAACCCGCTGGGCGCCATTGCTGGTGGCTTTGTCATTGCGTTTTCTGAAGTCACCGTCACGTATGCCTACAAAAAGTTTCTGACTTATTTAGTGCCGGAGTCGTGGGCACCCGAAGGGTTGGTGCAGCTGCTCTCTACGGACTATAAGTTTGCGGTGTCATTTGTGATCTTGGTGTTGGTCTTGCTCTTTAAGCCAACCGGAATTTTTGCGGGGAAATCCGTATGAAGCTACTGAAACAACAAGCCCCCCTGGCGTTTGCCTTCATGGCCACCGCCTTGGTGCTGGTCGGCGTTTTTCAAAGTTGGTCGCTGTCGCTGACCATCCTTAATTACTGCCTTATTGCCTCGATCATGTCATTGGGCTTGAATATTCAGTGGGGTTATGCGGGCTTGTTTAACGTGGGCTTGATGGGCTTTGCCGCCCTTGGTGGTATGTCTGCCGTATTGGTGACCATGAAGCCCGTACCAGAAGCTTGGGCGGTGGGTGGTGCGGGAATCGGCATGGGTATCGTCACCACGGTCGCGACCATTTTGCTGGCTATTGCGGCTTACCGCCGCTTGCCCAAGGGCTACGTGCGCGGGTGGGGCATGGCGACAGTTATCGTGCTCGGCTATTTTGCAGCGCGGTACTTTTTTGATCCCGCCACCAACCTTATTGAGTCAGTTAACCCGGCGCAAACAGGCTTCTTAGGGGGCTTGGGTTTGCCCGTGTGGGTTG
>JGI20156J14371_10004198_pt1 | contig 10491 bp, 12 predicted proteins | sample COG_06_FD_14371 | JGI IMG/M metagenome (IMG submission 14371) | reverse complement strand
TCTGGGAGACTAAAAGGAATGAGCCCGATAAAATATCGAGCTCATTATTCTAATTAGTATAATATTAATCGTCCAACTTTTGGGGTGCTGTCCAATTTAGTGTGGCTTTTTTTATTTATATAATTGTTTCAATTAATCGTTAGAAGTATGAAGACTTTCATTCAATTCAATTGTTTTAGGGTTTGGTCTACAAACTAAGTGACCATTCGTGCTATCAACTAAAAATAATAATTTATCCTTACCGTTCAATTGAGCACCCTTTACAATATTTTGCCCTTCTTCAACAGCAGTACCATTGATGTCAATTGGATTTTTATTTTCGTCGTATAACCATACTTTAGCAGCCGCTGTTACATAAACACCTGCAGCGATCGTACATCCAAATCCAAGAGAAATTCCTGTTCCAGAGTTTGCACCTAACAAACATTTATCACCAATTGAGATTACATTTTTGTTCCCTCCAGATAAAGTTCCCATAATAGAAACTCCACCACCTAAATCAGAATTATGTCCAACAACAACTCCTCCAGAAACTCTTCCTTCAATCATTGCATTTCCTAAAGTACCTGCGTTAAAGTTGATATAACCAGCCGGCATAACCGTTGTTCCTTCAGCAGCGTGTGCTCCAAGTCTAACTTGTGACGCAGAAGCAATTCTTACTCCATTCGGTACATGGTAATCTACCATATATGGGAATTTGTCAACATGTGTTACATTTAAGCTTTCTCCTTTAAAAGTAGCTTTTATTCTTTCTTCACTTAAATCTTCTGGTAAAATTGGTCCTTGGTTGGTCCAAGCTACATTGTTCAATTTTCCAAAAACTCCTTCTAATGATAAACCATGTGGCTTCACATGCAATTGAGATAAACACTGCAATTTAAAATAAGCCTCCACAGCATTTTCTACTGCTGTATCTTTATTGAATAAGAAATATGCAACAACATCAATTGTTTGGTATCTTTCTGGTTGATTATAGTTGTCTAATAATTGTTTGATTAAAACAATATTCGGGTGCTTTTCAATTTCAGCATGAAAGGCAGAAAAATTATCAAATGCTTTTTGTAACTGATCCTTAGAAACAGAAACATATCCATTTTCTGAAGAAGTATACTCAGTAACGTCTTGCAATAAAGCAGCGGTACCAAAGGCAGCATCCCAATTGATTGATGGGAAATTTACATCTAAAGTTTTTTCTCCTTTTGATTTTCTAATTCCTAATCCAAAAGCTAAAGGTTTAGCATATCCTTCTTTTGAAGTTATATCTTGTACGTATTCTTTAAAATTTTCTACAGTATTCATTTTGAAATCTTTTGTTTTATCAAGCGCAAATATACTTAAAACTTAGACATTTTATTCCTTGAAAATCGTAATTTTAAAGTAGTGAAGTTTATTTTCTTTTTTGTTGAGATCGAAAGAATATTTCTCTTGCTTCAAATGTTTTTTGAGGAATCTCTAGCAATACCTCTGTAAAAATTTTCGAATATTTTTCTTCATGCAGTTCTACCTTGTTTTTTCTTAAATTAAAGGGAACAAAGGAGAACCAAGCTATAGATTTTAAGATGCTTTTATCTGCATTAAACATGCGCATTTCAACCTGTAAATGTTTCGGGGAGTGACCAATAAGTTGTGATTCTATAACAACCGTTTCCATAGTAAATACGGGCTTGATGTAGCTTACTTGGTTATTAGCCACCACCCAGCCCAAACCTTCTTCTTTGATGATTTTAAATAAATCAATTCCATAGTTTTCTAAAACTTGGTCTTCACGGGCATTGATATAATAATCCACATATCTTCCATTATTTAAGTGATTGAAAGGGTCACAATCTTGAAATCTTATTTTTTTTGAACTTTCAATAATTTTAGGTAGTTGTGACATGATATGGTTGTTTAGGAATCTGGCAGAATAAGTGTTTCCGATATTTTTTCAAATATTTGATTGGCCTCTGTAAGATAATCAAACCAAATGGTTTCTGAATCTTTTTTAAACCAAGTAATTTGTCTTTTGGCAAATCTTCTTGTGTTTTTTTTAATTTCTGATATGGCAAATTCTAATGTAAATTCATCATCAAAATAAGAAAATAACTCTCTATAGCCAACTGTCTGCAATGCATTGAGTTCTTTGTTTGGGTAAACTGCCTTAGCCTCATCTAAAAGACCTTCTTTTACCATAATATCTACCCGTCGATTGATTCTATCATAGATAATTTCACGATCCGCTTTGATTCCAACTTTTATACTATTGAAATTTCTTGGTTCTTTAGGCTTGTTTTTAAATGAAGAATAGGTAGCTCCACTTCCTATACAAACTTCCAAGGCTCTAATAACTCTATGAGGATTGTCGATAGCAATTGATTTGAAAGTCTCAGGATCCAATTCTTTAAGTCTTTCCTGGAGAGAACTAATACCTTTTTCTTCAAGATCTAGGTTCAACTGTTTTCGTATGTCAGGATTTATTTCTGGAAAGTAATCAAGTCCTTTTAAAACGGCATCTACATACAAACCGCTACCGCCAACCATGATCACAACATTATGGCTTTGGAATAATTTATCTAATTTTTCTAAGGCATCTCTTTCAAATTGACCAATATTATAATCGTCAAAAATAGAGCGATCTTGGATAAAGTAATGTGGTGCTTGTGCTTGCTCTTCTTTGTTAGGAACTGCGGTTCCTATAGTCGTTTCTTTGTAAAATTGTCTAGAATCACAAGAAATTATAGGTGCATTGTATTGCTTGGCTAATTTGATACTTAAAGCTGTTTTACCAATAGCAGTAGGACCTACAATAGTGATTAGATTTTTGGTATTCATAAATTAAAATTTATCTCCACATTTATGACAGAATTTTGCATTGTCATTGTGCTTTTCAGTACCACAAGTTTCGCAAGTTTTTGTGTTGGTATGTGTTCTTTTAAATTGTGCTGTATATTCTGCAGATACAATTCCCGTCGGAACTGCAATAATCCCATATCCTAAGATCATTACGATAGAAGCAATAAATTGTCCAAGAGTAGTAACAGGGGCAATATCCCCATACCCAACTGTGGTCAAGGTAACAATCGTCCAATAGACACTTCTTGGTATGCTAATAAAACCACTGTCTTCACCAGCTTCTACTATGTACATGATACTACCTAAAATCAAGCAAATAACAACTACGGCAAATACAAAAACGGTTATTTTTGCTTTACTTGCTCTTAACGCCTCTAAAAGTCGGTTGGATTCCCCTAAGTATCTTGTGATTTTTAAAACTCTAAAAATTCGTAACAATCTAAGAGATCTTAAAACAATCAAGGCATGGGCACCTCCAAAAATTAATGACAAATATTTGGGAATGGTTGATAATAAATCAATAATACCATAATAACTAAAAATATAGTGCTTAGGTTTTTTAATGGAAACGATCCTTAGAATGTATTCTATGGTGAATAACACTGTAATAACCCATTCAGAAATATCAAAAATTAAATTATATTTATCATTGATAGAAGGAACACTTTCTAACATGACAAGTACAATACTCGTAAAAATGGTGACAAGCAAAAGTACATCAAACAGCTTTCCTGTCGGAGTGTCGGCTTCATAAATTACTTCATGAAGTTTAGATTTCCAAGTATGTTTTTGTGTACTCATTTTTTAGTTGTTAAAAGCGAACTATTTTTTCAGGTCTGCCTTTCTCTAAAAACTTCTTAGTGATATAGCGTGTTGTTAGATTGTCTATGATGGGACTGATCATGGTTTTTACGATATCAATATTTTCAATTTGATGCGCTAAATCTATATAAGCAGAACCTGATATTTGATTGTCTTCTATAAGCAATACTGATTTTTCATTTACATGCCTTCCTTTGTTGATTAACATCATATTGTCATTGTTAAAAACAACGGTAGGAATGTTTTTTCTTCTTTTGGTGTTGTACCTTGGTTTGTGTTTCTTGTTGGCTTCTATGAATTTAAGATCCGCGATCAATTCGTTTCCGGTTTCTTCGGTAGTAATAGAGTAGGTTTGTTTTAAAAGATTTTTACTTTTTTTAGAAGTTCTTAAAAACAGTTGATTGATCCCTTTTTGGATGTTTTTATTTTTACCGACATATAAAACAATTCCCGATTCATCGTGAATGAAAAATAATCCAGTAGTACTAGGTGTTTTTTCTATATGATCTAAAATCTTAGTAGGGATCACCACTTCTTTGTCTGCAATCACTTTGATAGAACTTTTGGTGATGTTTTTTTCTAAATCTTTATCCAATAATAATTTAAAAAGTTTAACCGTTGCCAAAGCATCACCACTAGCTCTATGTCTATCATTCATTGGGATTCCTAATGATTTACATAGTTTCCCTAAGCTATACGAAGGCATGTCAGGAATCAATTCCTTGCTCAATTCTTCTGTACACAGGGTTTCTCTAAAAAAATCATAACCTAAACGTCCAAATTCAGTTCTGATAATTCTGTAATCAAAAGAAGTGTTGTGTGCTATAAAAACACAATCTTGTGTGATTTCTATAATTCGTTTAGCTACTTCGTGGAATTTTGGAGCAGTTCTAACCATCTTTTCAGTGATTCCAGTTAGATTCACTACGAAAGGTTGAATAGGTCTTTCAGGGTTGACCAAACTAATAAATTGATCAACAATTTCATGTCCATCAAACCTGTAGATAGCAACCTCGGTAATACCTTCTTCGTTAAATTTACCTCCAGTTGTTTCTATATCTATAATTGCGTACATGTAAGTTGTTTACTGATGATAAAATTATAATCTTGATCCAAAAATAGCGCTTCCAACACGTACCATAGTACTGCCTTCTTCAATAGCTAATTTGTAATCTCCGCTCATACCCATAGACAATGTAGTCAATTTTGTCTTGTCAAAAAACATTTTTAAGGAATTAAATTCTTGCCTCACTTGATTTTGGTTTTCGGTAAAACTCGCCATTCCCATAAGTCCCACAATCTTGATGTTTTCTAACAACAAAAATTCTTGTGAATTAAGAATGGATTCAATCTCTTCAAAGCTCAGACCAAATTTGGTGCTTTCTGTGGCTATTTTTGCTTGCAACAAACAATCTATTATTCTATCCTGTTTTTTGGCTTGCTTGTTGATTTCTTTTAAAGTAGAGAAACTATCAACACCATGTATCAAACTTACAAAAGGGGCAATATATTTAACCTTGTTTTTTTGTAAATGTCCGATCAAATGCCATTGAATGTCTTTAGGGAGATCAGCAGCTTTTTCTACCATTTCTTGCACCTTGTTTTCGCCAAAAACACGTTGACCAGAAGCATAAGCTTCTTCAATAAATGTATTTGGTTTTGTTTTAGAAACTGCTACTAGGGTTACCTTTTCTGGAATAGAATCAGATATCATCCTTAAATTCTCTTTTATAGACATTATAATATGCTTTGAAATACAATTTTCTGCAAATATAGTTGATTATTATTGTTTTTAAAATCGAGCTACTTTTTAATCTATTTCAAGATAATTATGTTTTAAGAGTTGTTCCTTCTGAAATAGGCGGGTGTAGTTCCCGTAATTTTTTTAAACGTTTTTGAAAAATAGGAAATATTCTCAAAGCCTGTTCTTTCCGCAATTTTTTTTAAGGATTTTTCTGTGGTTAACAGTAAAAATTGTGCTCGCTCTATTCGTATGGTATTGATATAAGTAATGGGGCGCTTGCCATATTTTTCATTGAATATTCTAGAGAAATAATCTGGGTTTAAATGACAGCATGCAGCCAAATGGTTAACGCTAAGTGGTTCCTGAATATGAGAGTTGATGTAACGTAATATTTGGTTGAAATTTTTATTGGTGTTTTTTTTAGAAATTGTTTTTTTTCCTTTTATAAATCGAGCTATCAAGATGGATAAAATACCTTTGGTTTCGATGTAATCTGAATCTGTTATTTGATTGTTTTCTTTAAAAAAGTCTGCTGGTGATAAACTGTGTTTTAAAATTTGAGGATTGCTATTGATTAATTCTCTGTTGGGGTTGATTTCTATAAGACGTTCAAATAAATATAAATCGTGTTCTGAGGCTTTGGCCTGATAAATAAAATCGTTTTGATCATAAATGGACATTCCTTCTCCAAGCTCTTCAAAGAATGATAAATAAATTTGCTCGTGATAGTTGTCACAATAATAATTACTAGGAGTAAAACTAGTGACCAAATAAATATGTCCAGGCATCAACTGAAACACCATATTATTATGGCAGACATTGGCATGCCCTTCGGTAATGTAGTACATTCTTGAAAATGGACTAATTACATTTTTATAATCCAATTGAGTATCTAGTTTAACTTTTGCTGTATTGAGTAATGTGAGCTGTAAGGCTTGTAATTTTTTTTTTCATCTGAAAATTCTAAGTTTTTCTTTGAAACCTGATAAATATCATAGTTTGTCTAGTCAAAATATAGTAAAAAGTCGGATTTGTTTATTTTTTTTCTCAGATATATTTACGAGAACTTTATGGAATCAAAGGTGTTTTTGTAACATACTTATTAAACCAATGATGAAAATAAATTTAACAAGCCTTGTGATTATTGCGGTGTATTTAGTTTCTTGTGGTCCGGATTTTCCAGAAGCGGTCTCTGAAGAATACAAATCGTTAAGTAATAAATTAGATTACAATATAGATGTAAATCCTGTATTGTCGGATAAGTGTTTTTTATGTCACGGTCCTGATAAAGGAAAAATATCGGCTGGATTACAATTTCACAGTCCTGAATTTTCGTATGCTGAACTTCCAGAGAGTCCAGGGAAATTTGCAATAGTTCCAAAATCTTCAAGCAAAAGTGAATTGGTCGCGAGGATTTTATCAGAAGATTCTAAAACAATCATGCCAACACCAGAATCACATCTTTCTTTGACAGCTAAAGAAAAAGCAATACTTGTAAAATGGATAGATCAAGGTGCAGAATACAAAGATCATTGGGCGTTTGTAAAACCTGAGTTAGCAGAGGTACCCAAGGTGAATAGGAATCCAGTGAATGCCGTGGATAATTTTATCTATGAAAAATTGGAAGCGTTAAAACTAAAACCAGTAGCAAAAGCGGATAAGGAAATTTTATTAAGAAGATCTTCTTTCGACTTGATAAGCTTACCTCCAACAGAAGAAGAAATTCAAGCGTTTTTATCTGATACCTCGGAGAACGCTTTTGAAAAACAGATCGATAGATTATTAGCTTCTTCGCATTATGGAGAACGTATGGCTCTAGACAGGATGGATGTTGCGAGGTATGCCGATACCCATGGTTATAGTAATGATAGATATAGAGATACATCGCCATGGAGAGATTGGGTAATCAAAGCATTTAATGAGAATATGCCTTATGATCAATTTGTGACTTGGCAACTGGCAGGTGATTTGTTAGAAAATGCAACAACAGAGCAGAGTTTGGCAACCACATTTAATAGGTTGCACCCACAGAATTTAGATGGTGGAATTATCGGCGAAGAATTCAGATCAGAATATGTTGCTGATAGAACCGCTACAGTGAGTCAAGTCTTATTAGGACTGTCATATGCTTGTGCCAAATGCCATGACCATAAATGTGATCCTATTTCTCAAAAGGATTACTACGAAATGTATAGTTTTTTCAATAATGTTGATAAAACAGGTTTGATTCCTTGGGATAATGCAACACCTGTACGAGCCATGATGTTGCCTACAAAAAAACAAGAAGAAGTGTTAGCGTATTTGGAAACTATGGTGGATAAAACTGTGGAGACAACTGAGGATGTAAAGAAAAAGGAACTTAAGAAATCTGAGAAATGGTTGGCAACGAATCAACATAAAGCTATTACCACCAATAGAAGACCATCAAACCCAATTGCCGAATTTAATTTTGATTCTAAAAAATTAGTAAATAAAATTGGTGGTAATGGTAAAAACAACATTCAAATGCGCCAGCAATTTGAGAAGAAAGAGCCTGTTGTTTTAAAACAAGGTAAAAGGGGACAAGGATTGGCATTGAATGGTGATACTTGGTTAGATTTAGATAAAATAGGAATCTTTCAGCGCAACCAGCCTTTTAGTATAGGAATTGAGGTTTTTGTTCCGAAGGAATTGGAAACAGGGGTGATTTTTCATAAAATGAATAGTCCAGAGTTGCATAGCTTTAGAGGGTATCACTTGAAAATAAAGGATAATAAATTAGAGGCCTTGTTAGATCATGTCTATCCAGACAATGCCATTGTAATAGAATCTTTAAATGAAATTCCAAAAAAAGAATGGGTTCAGGTTACCATGACCTATGATGGGTCGAGTAAGGCAGAAGGCTTGTCCATTTACATGAATGGTAAAAAGCAAGAAACCACAACCTCTTTTGATAATTTATATAAGGATATAATTTTTCATGGATTGAGATTGTATGGGAAAAAGAGTCCAAAATTAGAACCAGGGTTACGTGTTGGAGCTGTATGGAGAGGAAAAGGAATTTGAGGAGCAATTGTAGATGATTTGTTGGTTTTTGACAAGGAGTTGAGTGCAATTGAAGTAATGCAAATAGCAGACACGAAAGGCTTGGATGAAATAAAGAATAAGTCGGTTAAGAGTCTAAATAACAAAGAGAAAAAACAGTTTGAGGAGTATTATCTATCAGCCAAATCTAAACCCTATGGGAGAGCTTTGAAAAAGCTAGAAAAGGAACGTCTGGTATTGGTAGATAGCATGAATAATGTACAGCAAATTATGGTTATGAAAGAAAGAAAAACACCTAGATAAGCTCATGTTTTGGATAGAGGTAATTATGATTCTCCAACTGAAAAAGTATATCCTAATGCACCTGAAGGTATTTTCCCAATGGCCTAAATCCAACGAATGAAGAAAAAAAGAGAAAATAGAATGCATCAATACAAAACGGATGTAGAAAAGACATAAAAAATAGACTAAAAAAGATTGCTATACGAAGTTTATAGCAACCACTTCTCTCAACACCCCACAACAAACTTATCGCAATCCCCATAGAAACGGCAAAGCAGCCGGTTCAGTCAACACCGCGTTCATTTTTGGCTGTTCCAACCAAACGAACGCTTAGTTATTGTAGCCTGTGCTTTATTGATTTTTTATTGTGTCATTTTCTAATAATACATTTTCAATAGCCCGTAAAAATGAATCTAATTCATCTGGTAATTCATTGTCTGTAGGAAGATATAAATATGTCGAATCTGTTTTAATTTCTGCCTTGTACTTAATTTTTCTGGTTAGAAAATCTGTTGGCGCATTATCATTTCCAAATCCATATTCATTAGCTAATTTAATTGAAATTAAGTTATTCAATTTCTCTTTAATTAATATTAAATCTTCATTCGGAATATCAAATTCTGATTCTCTTTATAGGTTAATTAATTCATTTCTTTCATCAATCTCTAATTTTCCATTTTGGTCAATGGTTACATTGTAAGAGTAATATGTCCAAGAACTGCTGCTTTGATAAGAAATTAGAAATGAATCCAAATCATTCGTTGTGTTATCTGACTTCTCACAGCCTGTAAATCCAATCAAGAATATTAGTCCCAGAATAAAATTGTTTTTTTTCATGTCTTTTGTTTTTTTAAGTTAATTATTGACTGTTTATTTAGATGCATATTTCTATTTTATGGTTGCGTGTATTATACTGATATAGGTTGACCTTTTTTTGTTATAATTAGTTTGGTTCAACTTATTTTTTTTAGCTGTTTAGAAGTCAAAAAAAGAATTTGACCTCTAGTTTACTAAATCGTAAGTTCAGGTAAATATACATTATTTTTTCTATAGGCTTTATATTTAATATTTGGATTTAAATGTACTTCAGCAGGTTTTCTTAAATCGAGGCTAAAATGTGTTCTTAGGTTGTTATAAATGTAAACAGCTTGTTTAGTGATTTTCTTAGCAATCGCTGTATTTTTAATTGTTTGTTTTAAGCCGTATTCGTATTTTAAAGTCCTGTTGACTCTCTCTGCAACGGCATTTTAATATGGGGCATATTGTTCAGTCATACTCATTTTAATTCCATTATTTTCAGCAAATTCAACGTATTTAGGATTGCAATATTGAACACCTCTGTCTGAATGAAAAATAAAATCATCTGATATCTCTCTATTTTTTCTGGCTTTCACCCAAGCTTTGTACACTGTGTTTTCTACAGTCATATCCTCACTGAGAGCCCATCCAACAATTTTTCTGTCCGCTAAATCTAGCATCGTGGTTAAATATAAACCCATTTATCCTTACATCGGATGTAGGTAATATCAGAAACCCAAACCTTACCTAATTCCTTTACATTAAAATTCCTATTCAATATATTAGGACTGATCTTATAATCATGATTAGAATCGGTTGTAGTCACATACTTTCTTTTGGCCTGACTCTTTATTCCCATTTGCTGCATAAGTCTTGAAATATAGGAAGGATGATTGGTATACCCACAAAAAATGTTACAATTTTAAGCAGCTCGTTTATTTTTAGGATTTTTTAATTTTGTCTCCATTTCTAAAGGAGTTAAATAATTT
>JGI20156J14371_10004192_pt1 | contig 10506 bp, 7 predicted proteins | sample COG_06_FD_14371 | JGI IMG/M metagenome (IMG submission 14371) | reverse complement strand
ATTAGCCATGAGAAACTTAATGTTAATGGTGGTGTGATTGCGCTTGGTCATCCAATGGGTGCCACCGGGGGGATTATGATGGGTACCTTGCTTGATGAATTAGAGCGAAGAGATTTAAAAACTGGTATTGTTGCCGCCAGCGGCGCAGCTGGAAGTGGAACCGCGATTTTAATAGAGCGGCTATAGCTATGCGTTGTTCACGTTAGTCGAAGGACTTTTCATGAAGACCCTTACATACAGAATTATTTTTTTAATTTTAGCAATATCACATTCGGGCACTACGTTTAGTGAGTCTCGGATAAAGTCTTTGGAAAATACTGAACCCACTCGAATTCTGTTCATTGGTAATAGTTATCTTTACTACAACGATAGCTTGCATAATCATTTGCGCCGCATGGCAGAAGAAAAATTTCCCGATAGATCCAATTTGATTAGTTACAAGTCATCTACCATCGGCGGCTCTCGGCTAGAGCACCACAATATAGATCATCTTCTGAAGGCTACAAATATAGGTGTAAAAACTCCCTTTGAATTGGTCATCCTACAAGGGGGCAGCAGAGAACCGCTCTCCAAGAAATCCAGAGAGCAATTTCATAAACAAGTTAAGATTATGATCAGTAAAATTAAAGCTAATGGAGGTGAGGCAGCACTTTATATGACCCATGCCTATGTGAAGCCCCATAAAGATTATGATGTTGGAATGATCAAGGATATAAAGAGCCTCTATCTTAAAGCCGGAAATGATAATCAGTCTCTGGTTATTCCTGTGGGCCTTGCCTTTGAAAAAGCGTATCAATACAGACCAGATTTTAAGTTACATAAAGATTTTGATGGTAGTCACCCCAGTCTACTTGGTACCTATTTAGCAGCCAATGTTGTCTTTGCGACTTTATTTAAAACGTCGCCCATAGGATTGAAATACAATTATTTTGATACCATTTCAGATAAGGATAGAGACTTTTTACAAAAGATAGCTACTCTCACTGTTGGAGAATTTTTCAAGTAAGTTGACGTCTCATGGCATTTGCAGCTGATAAAATACCGAGTCCCATATGGTTAATTTGCATTAAGAGTCTCAAACTCAGTTGCCCAACGCTGATTAAATGCTTCAATACGCAATAATCGCTGGCGCAGTATTTTTTCATGTTGCCCGTTGTTAACCAATACTTGATAGCTATCCTTTAATTGGTGAATTATAGACGGATCGGTATTGCGACTTGCCGCTAGATATAAACCTTTAGCTACTGCGTGTAGTTTCAAGACGGGCTTAAATGAGGAACAGTCCAATTCATCGCGACTGCAGAGTTGCATCATGCCACCGTCACTCATTGGAAATAAATCAATACGACCAAGCAGTGCTTTTTTTATGTTTTGATAATTACTATTGACCGACTGTAAGTTGTTAAATCCCTGGCTTTTAAGATATTGGTGGTGAATATGTTCATTGACCACGCCGACTTTCCAGTTTTTAGCATCATCTAACGAATCTACCTTTATGTGGTTTTTATCTGATACACGGAACAGGTAATAGGTCACAGGAATCAACTGGCCCACCCAATGAAATTGATCTTCCCTACTAGAGGCTCTTGCTATTGGATAGATAAGAGCGTTTGGTTTTGTTTGAGCATTAAGATAAGCGCGCTTCCAAGGTTGATGGCTCAGTTGGTAATTTTGATCAGCATGTTCAAGTAAGGACTCTACGAATATCGTAGCCTCCCCGCCGTGCATAGATGCTGGTGACTTGAGTGTGAAAGGAGATGTTTCAGCTAATAACATTACAGGTGGCTCAGCGGCATGGGCGAGCAAGGGTGATGTAAACATTAATATTAAAATTAATGTTCGATAGTAGTGAGCTGAGTTCTTAAAGTCTTGAAATAACATCAGGTAAATACAAAAAAGTGGTTTCACAGCATTTCGATAGTTGATTTAGATCAAACTGTAATTGCGCAGTATCTGACTCAATATTGATTTCTTTCTTCTGAAGCTGTTTTGCCCATTCCCCTAAGGCAAGAAATCCAAAATTTGAACATAGGCCTGCGAGTGCGTGCGCTGAACTTTTAATAATTGGATATTCATGTGGTGAGCCTAGACAAATCTTCTCTACTAAATTTTTGGCTGAAACTTCTGCTTCCTCGTAGAGGCTACATACCTCTTCTATACCAAGTGTCTCGCAGTGGTCTTTGAGAATACTTAATGCAATGAGTTCGTTATCGTCTACAGACTTAGATTGATCATTGCTATCTCGAACTTCTGGAAATAGATGCGCAATTGAGCTAGATAGTTTTTTTATGTCTAAGGGCTTTTCAACAACAGTGTTCATGCCTGCATCTATACATCTATCACGCATATCTGGGCTAAGAATTGCACAGCTTCCGATAATCTTCATATCATCATATTCGGGCAACTCCCGTATACGGCGAGTGGTTTCGATCCCGTCCATTATCGGCATATGTATATCCATCAACACCAAGTCTATTTTTTCACTGAAAAGAATATCAAGGGCTTCTTGTCCGTTGCCGGCAAGAAACGTATGCCATAACTGCTGGTCAAGTTGGCCTTTAAGTAATTTTCTGTTTATTTCAACATCATCGACAGCAAGTATATTTAAGGGTTTCTTGGCTGCATGTAATGTCTCAGTGTGAGAAGATTGTTCAATGATACTCGCATCAACTATGCCAAAATTCAATTCGAACCAAAAAGTACTCCCTTCTCCTTTTGTGCTGGTAAAGTCGATTGTGCCTCCTTGTTTTTCTATAATTTCTTTACAGATAGCTAACCCAAGTCCTATTCCACCGTAGCGCTGTGCACCAGTGCTATCTTCTTGGCTGTAAAGGTCGAAAATTTGCGGCTGAGCACGAGGAGCGATACCTATGCCGGTATCTATAAGTGAAAACCGCAGGCCAATACTATCCTCAGTATTAATACTAATGCTGCGCTCAACCTTCAAAGTAATGGAGCCTTCTTCGGTAAACTTAAGTGCGTTGTTTAAAAGGTTGAGGAATACCTGCCGTAATTTTTCTGGATCTCCTGAGATTATTGTGGGTACATTGTCGCTGATGATCTCATTGAGAATAAGGCCTTTTTTTTCCGCTGTTGTATTTACAGAAAAGATAACGCCATGTATCAGGCCATGTAAATTAAATGGAACAGATTCAAATTCAAATATACCTTGCTCATATTTCCTATAATCTAGTGCAGAATTCATCATACCCAGTAAAGATTTACTCGAGTCATAAATAGCATCTACATACTCAGCCTTATCTCGGTGTCTTGGATTCTTCTTGAGTAACTCTGACATGCCTAGAATACCATTCATCGGCGTCCTAATTTCGTGACTCATTATGGCTAAAAATTTTGATTTTTCCTCGCTCGCATCAAGAGCGACTTGTCGCTCTATCTCAAGTTCTCTTGTTCTGCCTTCAACCAATTTCTCCAAGTTTTCATTAGTCTCGCTGATTTGGTGATGCTGAGCGCGAATGGTGGCCAGATGATCATTAAAAGCACCAATAAGAACACCAATCTCATCATCTTGATGATCCTCGGGCATAGGAATTTTTTGATCTGTGAGTCCTTGCTGTATAGGTTGACTGGCTTTTAGAATTGACCGAGTAAAAGTGAAATAAAATAAAGATATTAAACATATAGCTAGAGCGAAGTTGCGTAAGATACCAGAAGTAAAAACGACAGTGGACCGCCTTATAAAAGTATCAGCCGCCAATGTTGGATCCACTACTACCACTAATTGACCAACTGATTGGGAATAAATAACTGGGTCAAATAGCAACTGTTCAATAGTTTTTGGTTCCCCAAAAAGCCATCGTTTGAAGGGTGTACTTTCTGAAGTGATAGGTTTTTCTGCTGAACCAAGAAGACCTCCAAGTTCATCGTAGATAGAAGCAGAAACTACAGAAACATTACTAACTAAACCCTCGCTCACTTGTTCTGCACCATTGCCGTCTAGGTTATAAGCTGCATGAAATGCTGCTCGATTAGCGGTGATTAATACATTGTCGATCAGCTCATTCAGTTCATCTTTCTGAGAGAAATAATCAAGGTAGATCTGGCCGCTACTGAGGATAATTCCGATTAAAAAAGCGGCTATTACGGCAGTTTTAGTTTGCCGGTAGGAAAGACTTTTTCGAAGTGGAATTTTGTAGTTAGGCATCTCTATATAGATTCTTTAGTTATAGGCTACATCTGCAATGAAAATATAACCTGTACCATGCGCAGTATTTATAAATTTAGGATGCATGCGATCATCTCCGAGTTTTTTTCTTATCCTTGCGATCATTACATCTATGGTTCTGTCTGTTGGAAACCAATCGCGATGTTTCATTTGATTCATAATCTGGTCTCGACTAAGAACATACCCAGCATGTTTAATCAGAGTCGAAATTAGCTGGAATTCTCCCTCGGTTAAGCGAGTATCTTCTTCACCAGACTTTTGTAGATTTCGATTACCTAAATGCAGAGTCCATTCGCCAAATTTTGCGATTTTTACATCACCAAAATTATTATTACTGGCACTTGATCGATATTTGATACGATCAAGAAGATTTCTAACTCTAACCATCAGCTCTCTTGAATTATAAGGTTTGGTAACATAGTCGTCGGCGCCCAGCTCCAGTCCAACGATTTTGTCTATGTCGTCATCTTTCTGGCTTACTAGGATAATGCCGACCCCCGATCTGCTGCGAAACTCTCGGGTTAATTCGAGACCTGACCGCCCAGGTATCTTAATATCCATCAAAATGACATCTATGACTTTTTCGGAGAAAAGCTTTTCCGCCTGTTCGCTAGACCTGGCTTTATAGACTTGATAGTTTTCCGCCTTGAAATAACTAGCTAGTAAATTGAGGCTAGCAGGTTCATCTTCGACAATAAGCACAGTGGATTGTTTTTCCAAGTCTAAATACTCCAAGTATATTATTTGGGCCTTCCCACTAAGTTTGGCATAAATCAGCCCAAAGCAAAGGCCGGAATCTAGGTGGTTACTAAAAGTATTAGATGTCGTTTACAAATTGTTTACAACTTAAAACATTATCTATTCATTTGAGCTACTTTCATTTTCTAAAGAGTTCTACTATAGATGAGTAAGGACTATCTACGAAATTTGAGGGGAGACGAGGGTATGTTTAAGTGTAAAAAAGGCGTCATAACAATTAAAACAATAGCAATTCTAGGTGCAATAACTGCCAGTGCGGTTACTCTGAGTCAAGAGGAAAAGCAGCTGGAGGAGGTCATTGTAGTAGGTTCACAAATTAAAGGTGCGGCAATTAATACGGCTCTTCCAGTGACCGTAATAACATCTGAAGATATTGATATTTTGGGTTTAGACTCGGGTGAAGAATTACTTGAGAATATGTCTGAAATGGGACTTAACTACTTTACAGAAGCGAGGCTTTTTCTGGAGGCGTTAACTCAGTACGCGGTGATATTGGAGCTTATAACCTTAGGAACATAGGTGTGGGTAATACCTTAGTGCTTCTTAATGGCAGACGCTTGGTTAATGCTGCCGGCTATCAAACAGAATTACTGGGTGGTGATTACGTTCCCACTCTGAGTGTAAACTCTAATGTGATTCCTACATCAGGAATGGACAGGGTGGAGGTTCTCAAAGATGGAGCATCAGCTATTTATGGTGCCGATGCTGTTGCGGGTGTAGTTAATAATGTCATCGCAACTGACTATGAAGGATTTGGTTTTACCACTAAATTGACAGGGTATGATCATTTCGACGCCCAAGATTTAACCTTTAGCGCAAAGTTTGGCACTGCCTTAAATGATGGAGCCTCTCATCTAACAGTGCTTGTTGATTACTATGATCGGGATAGTATTAAAGCAACAGAAGATGAGCGTTGGAGCGCAGGTGATCATAGAAAGATACTTCCAGATGATTCTCCTTGGAAGACTAATACAGCATTCAGAAATCTTTATTCTTACCAGTACGCACAGTTAGACCAATCTGGTACTAACAGCTTCACTGACTCTAGAGGTGAAATGCAAATTTTACCTAGTGACGACCCTAAATGTGCAGGTTCTAGCGCGCTGGATACAGGTTATGGAACGTGTCTGGTACCCGATACTTCATCATCGGAATATTATTACCTTAATCCAGGTTTATATCGCGACTTTCGAAGTGCCGTTGAGAGAAAGAATATTTTCGCCACTTTCCAACATACATTAAATGATAATGTGGAGTTCTTCTCAGAGGTAGGTTACTACAGTTCCACCTCACTGCGGCATATTGAGCCAGCAGGAACTTCATCTTCAGCGCCTATTGCCATTGGTCCTGACTATTACTACACCAATCAGTTAGTTCAAGATGGCGCAAACCCATTGGCCGGAATGAAGATTCGATTGGATGGTATGCGAAATCCTAAATATGGACGAATAGTTCATTCCGACAAAAAGACTACTCGGTTTCTTGCCGGCTTAAGAGGTACGCGTGGCGACTGGGATTGGGAGACAGCATTTCTCCACTCCAAAGCGACCACCGACGATCTTACCGAGAATCGAATCTCTAATAATTTACTTACGGAAGCCTTAGCTGATTCTACTGCCGCTGCATTCAATATATTCTCTATTGATTCAACCAATATTGAGCGAGCGCTCATCGATGTTTATAGAAACGATGAAAGTGAATTAACCCTTTGGGACTTTAAGGCAAGTAATGCGGACATNTTCTCATTGCCAGCGGGTCCTGTTGGTATGTTGATTGGTATGGAGTATCGCGAGGAGTCTTATTCTGATGATCGTGACCCTCGGCTTGATGGGACTATCCCTTATCTAGCGGATAATGGTTCTGCATTTCCGTTTGTGAGTGATGTCTTAGGTTCTAGCCCAACAACAGATTCTATTGGAGATAAAGACACCGTATCTTTGTTTGCTGAATTTCAAATACCGGTTACAGAGTCAATCCAAGCTCAATTGGCTATAAGGCATGAGGATATCTCAGATGCCGGTACTACCACAGTCGGTAAATTTGCGATTGGGTGGGATGCGACAGATTGGTTATTGGTTCGAGGTTCAACTCAAACTGCTTTCAGGGCGCCTAACTTAGTTCAGGTAAATCAAGCTCAGGTAGCACGCTTCGGTTCTAGAATTGATGCCGTGTACAAATATATTACTGAGAACAATACCACTACCGCTTCAGGTATGGACAGCGATTCAAAATATACGATCCAGCGTTTCGCCACAGGAGCTGAAAATTTGCAATCTGAGGAGTCTACCAACTCATCAATTGGATTTGTTATTCAACCTGAACAGCTTGAAGGTTTGACCATTACCTATGATGCATGGAAGATCGAAAAGGACAAAACGATTGGATTGTTCGGTCGTGATAACCATACGGTACTTGATTTAGCAATGCTCATTGAGAATGGGGCTAGCAACTGCGATTCATTCACCGGTAATTCGGCGGTTCTACGAGACACCGACGAACTTGATGACGGTGTTCTTGCTTGTTTGCCACCGCTGGAATCTGTCCTGTAGGTCAAGCTTATAGGGTTACTGATGAATATATCAATATGGCTAAGCGAACTCTGGAAGGACAGGATGTAGGAGTCAACTATAACTTTGATACCGATTTAGGCACCTTTAGATTCAGATACAATGCTACCTTCACTGATACCTTTAAGCAGGTACCAACGGGTAATTTTAGTACGATTCAAAATGCACAGGCTTCTGGCGCCATTCCTGACTATATCGTCTTAAAAGGATTTGGTGATCTTCTTGGCATAGATGGTAACTACGATGAGAAACATTCAATGAAGTTATCATGGAGAAAGGGCGACTGGGGTGCTTCTTTGTCAGGTTTGAAGAAAGGTAGTTTTACTCAAAGCAGCTTAACCTTGGGGGACGGTACGAAGTATAATATACCTTCAATGACTACTATGGATGCTTCAGTTTATTACAAATTTAAAGTTGGCGATGGTTCTGCCAGAATTAAATTTGCGGTGAAAAATTTGGAAGACACTAGAGCACCTACTGCTGATAGATTTTTTGGATTCTTCGCTGATGCCCACCAAGACTATGGAAGGAACTACTACCTAAGTCTGAAAGTTGATATGTAGTAAGCACGCACCTAAAAAAGGGAGCCCCTAGCTCCCTTTTTTATGCATTTAATATTTTTATGGTTTTTGTAAATGTTGCGACTAATCGTATTTTTATCGACGCAATTTATGTTCATCGAAGTCATGGCTTCTGAGAACATAAAGCCCCAGAATCGGGGGATAGCGTCAACAGCCCACCCTTTAGCCACACAAGCTGCTGCAGATATCTATCGCCAGGGAGGTAACAGTGTTGATGCAGCCATTACTGTGTCATTTGTACTATCTGTGGTTGAACCAACAATGAGTGGATTGGGTGGTCGTGCTCAGGCGATACTGCGCACTGCCACTGGGGATTTTATTGGCTATAACGGTATGACCGAAATACCCCAAGGCTTTGTTAAAACCGAAAATATGCCAGATTCTGGCTATTCCACAATCGCAACTCCAGGCTTGATCGCGCTATTGTGGGATATGCATGAAGAATATGGCGAGCTTCCCTTTGAGGAGCTTTTAAAGCCTGCAATAAAATATGCAGAGAAAGGATTCTATATTTTACCTGGAGAAGCGGAGAGGCATAAATCAGCTGTATCAGAGATTAATAAAAGCAAGGGAATGGCTGATGCATTTTTGAAGTCTGATGGAAGTTCGTTTGTTTCGGGCGAGTTATTGAGACAGCCAGTTTTGGCGCATACGCTAAAACAAATAGCTGACGATGGGGCTGATGCATTTTATGAAGGTGAAATTGCAAAATTAATGAGTCAAGATATTATTGATAATGGAGGTTTTGTCACCTTACAGGATCTTGAAGATTATCAAGTATTACCGGGTCGCTATATTAGTATTCCTTATCGAGGTTTTAATATTCATACCCTAGCTGCGCCAGCGGGTGGAGGATTAATTGCCAAAACGCTCATGTTACTCAATACTTTTGATGTTGCCAGTATGGATGAACGACGTTGGGCCGCTTTAGTGAGTCAAGCTTTGGCGATTAGCATTGAGTCGATGAGTGATAATTATTACGAGAAAGATCTTGACGTGTTGTTGGATCAAACCTGGGCGCCAAAAGAGCGAAAGCGAATATTAATACCCAGATCCAGTTCAAGCGTCAGAAGCTTGGACATATCCTTCTCCAAAAAGTTTGATACTAACTGGGTAGGTGAGCCTGGAGCTCATACTTCTCATTTTGTGACGGCCGACTGCAGTGGACTAGCAGTGTCGTTAACACAAACCATAGGGCCAGTATTCGGTGCTAAAGCGGCCACGCCAAATCTGGGCTTTGCCTATGCCGCTACTATGGGTGGTTATCTTAGAACTGGTCCACAAATTCCGGGTGAGAGACCAAGAACATCGATAGCACCAGTTTTTGTTACTAAAAACAATAAAATTGTTTTGGCACTTGGTGCCGCGGGCGGCATCCGCATTCCATCAGCCATTGTGCAAACCGTATCTCGTTTTATTGATCAAGGGAAAACTCTATCTGAGGCTATTGCCGCTCCTAGAATTCACCCTAAGCAAAGTATTGATGAGAATAATCGTAGAGTTATTGATTTGCTGGCATTTGAAGCTGAAACTAGTGCTCCAGGCTGGAGTCAGGCGGATCTAAATTATTGGCGCACTCAGGGATTCAATGTATCTGAGGTGGATAAACATGCTTCATTTGGGCGTGTGCACGCAATAACGAAACAAAATAATGTTCTGAAAGGAACCGCTGATCCCGATTGGGAGGGATCAGCTAGCGATCAAATGATTTGTGGCGAAGTAGCTAATTAATTATTTGTTTTATTAATTAACATTATCATCCCTTTGTTGAAGGGAACAAGTATTTACAACGGAAAAAACTTAATGAAAAAGCCTAATCTCTTAACAAATTGGATCTTTAGTTTTGTAGTTCTTGCAGGGACTAGTTTCTCGGTATTGTCCAAAGAAGCTGCCATTATCGATCCAAAATCCAGATTTCATTCGGTTTACGGATCATCGGGGATGGTTGTTTCTCAAGAAATTTTGGCAAGTACCGTGGGAGCTGAGATTTTAAGCCAAGGAGGCAATGCAATAGATGCTGCAGTAGCGACTGGCTTTGCTCTTGCGGTCACCCTGCCTCGGGCGGGTAATCTTGCAGGTGGCGGGTTTATGATGGTTTATCTTGCAGATAAAGAAAAAACCATTGCTTTAGACTACCGAGAGATGGCTCCATCAGGAGCAACTCGCGATATGTTCCTTGATGCTCAGGGTGATGTTGATAATCAGCTCGCTCGCTTCAGTATAAATTCTTCAGCGGTGCCTGGTACCGTTGCTGGGCTCCTCCACGCCCATAAAGAATACGGCTCTTTAAGTTTATCTAAAGTGATTAATCCTGCAATAAAGCTTGCTAAAAGTGGGTTTGATGTTAGCGTCGATTTATCCACTTCTCTTCAGTCCAGGGCTTCAAGGCTGAGTAAAAATAAGGCCTCACGGG
>JGI20156J14371_10004180_pt1 | contig 10519 bp, 6 predicted proteins | sample COG_06_FD_14371 | JGI IMG/M metagenome (IMG submission 14371) | reverse complement strand
CTTTGGGTAGAGTATTGTAGATTGAATCAATCTTTATTTGCTGGGTGGTTTAACCAGTTATTTGGCTCGATGATGAGAGCAGAGGAAAAGAGACAACTCACTGGTGCAACCTATATACTAGGTGGTTCTGCCATTTGTAGTTTGATTTCATTACATAGTGAATTGTCGGCCGTTACTTCTTTTCTTTGTTTGTCCCTCTTTATTCTTGGTGATGCGGTTGCTGCGTTAGTTGGTAAAGCAGTTGGGCGAATCAAAGTGGGAAATAAAACATTGGAAGGTGCGGTTGGATGTTTTATGCTTTGTGTCTTTCTTACTGGTTTAGTCTTTCCTCAATTACCATACTTTTTAGATCTGTGGGGAGGGAGCATAACAATTTCAGAAATAGTAATTATCGCAGCAACAATTTCGATTTTAGAATTTTTTCCGATTAAATTGGGCCGATTTGTTTTTAATGACAATTTATATGTTCCTGCAGTAGCCACTTTTATAACGATTTGGGTTCACTCGGGACTAGTCTTTAACTGAAGTTTCCAATCTAATTTTATTCAGTTTCTAATCGATCCTAAGTGGTGGGGATTATTGGATAGAAAAGAGTATTTAGGAGTTATCGTATAAAATAAAAAAGCCTCTCACCGAAGTGAGAGGCTTTAAAATAATTACTGAATTTCAGTAAATTGCAGAATGTAATTACTCAGCAGGCTCGATATGATCGATCTTGCCATCACGACTAGCAATACGAACCATTCTACCTTTCGATTCGCGCTTGAAATCTTCAGGGTCAATATCCATTAGAGCTTCAGGGCGTTCTCCGGGAATCAGTAATTCGGAATCATCGGTGACTTTCAAGGAAACTGGTCCTTGTTTTGTCATAATCCTAACTAATTGTTTTTCTACATCGATACCAATCACAGATCCAACAATTTCATCATGGTCGGGCTCACCTGGGTTATGTGCTCCCGGGCCGTTATGAGTGTTAGGATGAGCTGGGCCAGGCTGACCATGAAACTGGGGGGCACCTGTTGGATGTGCAGCTGGGCCAGGTTGACCATGAAACTGGGGAGCACCTGCTGGATGCGCAGCTGGTCCGGGTTGACCATGGAACTGATGAGCACCTGCTGGATGTGCAGCTGGACCAGGTTGACCATGGAATTGGGGAGCACCTACTGGATGTGCAGCTGGACCAGGTTGTCCTTGAAACCGAGGAGCCGCAGTCGGTGCTGGGTAACCAGCAGCCGGTCCAGGTTGTCCTTGAAACCGAGGAGCCGCAGTTGGAGCTGGGTAACCAGCAGCCGGTCTAGGTTGTCCTTGAAACTGAGGAGCCGCAGTTGGAGCTGGGTAACCAGCAGCCGGTCTAGGTTGTCCTTGAAACCGAGGAGCCGCAGTCGGAGCTGGGTAACCAGCAGCCGGACCAGGTTGTCCTTGAAACTGAGGAGCCGCAGTCGGAGCTGGGTAACCAGCAGCCGGACCAGGTTGTCCTTGGAATTGAGGAGCAGTAGGGGCTGATTGTCCGGGTATTGGAGGTGGACCATTTTGAGCAAACACGAAAAGTGTTGGAGTTAATGCGAAGGCAATTAATTTTTTATACATACTATAATTAGGGTTAATAATGATTACAGAGATTAGTTACTCATTATTAAAAGAGTAGTACAAGGGAAAAATTTAATTTAATGATTTCACTCAATCGCGGGTTCCGAAAGGAATATGAAGTGAATCATCAATTATATTTATTTTACTTAACCTCCGCTTTTTGGATGTGATTTTACGTTGACAATTATCTAATACGGTAATCATTAAATAAGAGGCATTGATGCCAATTTACTCATGCCCTGCATACCCTACTTACTTTCTTACATAATTTTTGTTCTATGAAAGTCTTTCAAATTGATAGAAAGATCAAAATACTGTGCCTGGTCTATTTTATGGTGGCACAAAGTTCCATGATGGCTCGAGCTACATCCGATTCTTTCTTACTCAAGTATTTTCAGCCTGAAAGCATACCCTTAATGATAATGGCTGCGGCCAGCCTATCGATTGTACTGGCTCTCTTTACCACTTATCTCTGCGGTCGATTTCAAGCTTTTGGAGCCATGAGAATTGCCACTGCAGGAATTGTAGTGACTTTGCTTGCAATGGTTTGTGTGGTTTATTTGTTTGGAAACAAAGGGGAGACAAAACCAATTTATGTGTTTGCTTACATGCTGTGTGAAACCATTGTTATACTCCCGATGGTACTTTTTTGGGGAATGGCTGTTGGGGTATTAAACCCAACCGAATCCAAGAGGTGGATGGGGCTAATAGGAGCTGCAGGAACAATTGGCTGTATTCTTGCCGGGTTTACAATATCGATCGTGAGTAAGCAAGAATTTGTGAACGAGTTGTCTCTCGGTATGGTCGCATTGGTATTGATGGTCGTCTCTATGATCCTGATTGCTCGTGCTGATTTATTTAAAATAAAGGATGACGTACAAAAGCCAGAGTCTGGTAAACCAATCGGGGTTTTTGGTAAATTGCTGGTTTTAATTAGTAGTAAGCAATCAATCCTGATGACCTGGTTGGTAGTTTTTTCCGCGATCGTGCTATCGCTTGTTGATATAAACTTTAAATTTGAAGTCAGAAAAGATTATTCTGAGGATTTATACGACTTTTTCGGACAGTTTTACACTTACACAAGTTGTGCTCAATTAATTTTACAACTCTTTATCGTTAAGGCGATTTTGACAAGGGGGGGGGTAATGGCAGCCATTTCGATATTGCCTATTCTGTTGCTTTTAACCGCTGTCGGAGCGGTACTTTTTCAGGACCAGGATGCCATCTATGTCGGCAAGTTCATTACCCAGGTCGTCTTTTTTACAATTGAATATGTTGGTCTCCAAATGCTTTTTCTTTCGGTCAAGAAAAAGCTACGAGGTCAGATGAATAGTGCGGTTGATGGATTAACTAGACCGGCAACAATTGCAACGATTAGTTTAATTATAACCTCTTCGCTTGCTTGGTGGCAAGAGGGGAGCGAAGGGGACATAGTTTTACGCCTTAACTTAATAATCATAGTGCTTTGTTTGTGTTGGCTTTTCGTGGCGTTCTTAAATTATAAGCAATACTTAAAGTCTTTAGTCACCATGATAGGTGCTAGTATTAGTGTCCCAAAAATTTTGGGTTCTCAAAATTCTTCTGATGATACACCACCCACATTCTTGCCCCATCCAGTAAGACCGGAGAATTATTCTGGATTGGAGACTTTTATAACGAAAGTTTCCGGAGTAAATGAGCGTTTCAATGCAGTTCAGGAGTACTTTAAAAAGACTAACCCCAATGATTTTGGTCGTAAGAACAAAGGGTTTGCGAAGAGGGAATTTATATTATTATTACGGGACTGTGAAAGTTGTTCTTTATTCGAAAATCGTATTCAATCCACTTCGGAGTTTAGAACACTCAGATCTGCATTACAGGACTTAGTGGAACAAAAAATTGAGGTCTTGACTACTATCTTATCCCATCTCGATTCAACAATTAATTTCTTTAAAATTGTTGATTGTTTAAAAGCCAAGGATGCCAATGTTAAATCGGAAGCAATAGAAGTTTTAAAGGGAGTTTTAGGTCCTAAAAATACTGATACATTTGTTAATTTGATAACACCTGCCATGAGGGAGCAAGATCAAGAATCTGTTGGTGTTGAAAGAATTTTGAAACAATTCTCTACGGAATCTAATCCCTCAATAGTAAAGGGAGTATTACTAACTTTATCGAAAGAGACTTTTGCACAAGGCAAAGCTTTTATTACCAGTTGTTTTAATCATCACGATTACGCTGTGAGAGAATCCGCACTAAAGGTTTTCCTTTCCTTGGAAGCTGAACCAAGTGAGATTAGGAAGTATTGCGAAATTTTATCCGATGATAAATCTTCTATTATAAGTACAATTGCAAAAGAGAAAATCCAATCAATTTTAAATCCTTAACAATACTTCTCAACATCGAACAAGATTATTTAATATGTGCAAAATAAATTTCTTAACTAACTTAACATTAATTTTAGTAACCGCGATTGGATTGGTTTTCAATACATCCGCAAGCGAACAAAAAGGATTCAACTCAAATTTAGGAGTAACTGAAGAATTTACTTTAGACTCAAAAGCGAATCAAATTGATTTCGAAAAGAAGCAAGCACCCGCCTTAAATATCGCAAAGTTTAATGATTCGGGCGTTGAGTTTGATAGCTTACTTGCTCAGGCACCTGTTCCACTTGTTCCACAGGTTCCACAAAATTTTCAAAATATTCCCCAAACCCAGTTCGCACCGCAACCGTACCCAAATCAAGCACCTCAGGGACGAGCTTTCCCTGCAGCGAATGTTGCGGGGCAATACCCTGCACAGGCACCAGCACCTCCTGTGCAAACACCACAAGTCATTCCTCCAATAGGCTCTGAGAAAAGTTTGTATGCATTTTATTCTTATCGGTTAAGTTACATGCAAAGCGATCGAGTCTTAGCACTCTTAAAAGCGTTGGGATATAGTACCGTAGAATTCAGCTCAGGCCGTGGAGAATCAATAAACGAAAGTATTTTTACCGAATTTGCTCAACCGAAAAAATATCCTATTGTGGTCAAAATTTTAGATGCGGCGAAGACCAGTCTCATGCAACCTGCTATGGATGGAGCTAGAAATGTAGTTGGTTTGGATCGGTTAAGTGGTACTTATTTGCATCAATCCACAACAGGAGCACCCGAACAGAGATTACTTTTTATTTATGAGAAGAAGGACCCTGAGCAATTAAATGCGCTTTTAAACTTACTCAGAAATGAAGTGGATGTGGCTGCAAGTCAGATTGTTATTGAGGCACTAGTAGTTGAAATTAATACCAATAAAGCAAAGGAATTGGGTTTACGATACAAACTAAACGGAAGTCGAACTTCGACTAATTTTGACGAACTTGATTTTAACGGAAATGTGGCGAGGGGAATAGATGGCAGTCAGTATAAGTTCAATACGGTTTTTAATTCTGATGAAAATTCAAAATTTCAATTTCAGCAAAAGCAAACTGGTGTGGCTTCCGGAGTACCAATTTATTCCGCTGGTATGGCAAGAATTAATCCATTGGGCTTTCAGGCTACTCTAGACGCCTTTATTTCTGATGGTACAGCCGAAGTTCTTACCAATCCAACCATCTTGGTTCTCGATGGAAGGCAAGCATTAATACGAATTGGTACACAAATTCCCAATGAAACGATTCAAACCACAAATTATGGAACTCAAAAAAGTGTTAATTATATTGATACCGGAATTGTATTGAATATTCGTCCACGAATTTCGGAGGACGGATCGGAGGTGACCATGCAGACAGAGACAATTGTAAGTAGTGCAATTTATGATGCTTCAGATAAAGATAAGACCCCTAGTATTGAAAGTAAAACGGTTCAGAGTTTTGTTCGGGTGGCGGACAATACACCTTTTATAATAGGCGGCTTAATTGATAAAAAGAAAACCAAAGGGCAAATTGGTATTCCCTTTTTGTCTTCAATCCCCGTGATTGGAAATCTTTTTAAATCGAGGTCCGAAAGTGGTGCCGATCGCGAAGTGATTATTGTCCTAACGCCGCATATCATGGATGCATCAGAAAAATCATTTAGTTATGTTATTCCCAAGGATTCCCAGTCTTTTGATTCCTTTGACAATTTATTGTTTAGAAATGCCTATCGTATTCGGGATGATGACCTTTTTGACCTTTCTTTTGCCACGAAGAGCGAATTTTATCAAAATATACTTTCAGAGTTAAATACATACAAAAGAACTCATCCGGAAATAGCTGACGATGCTCCCGTTTTTAGTTATCTTGATAATAAAGTACCGGGAGAAGAAGTAATCGTTCGCAGGATGATTTGGGAAATTGTTCATAAGTCAAAATACCATCAATATATTGCAGACGATCATATTCTTCTTTTTGAAGAGAATCAAAAAGCCGAATTTGGTAATAAATTCAAAACTCATTTATTGAATCAACTTTTTGAAAAATTGAACGGTAAAACTGATAATTCATTAGTTTTTAATTTTGCCGATCATAAGGCGAACTCTGCAGGACCTTTTGAACATCCAAGAGCAAAGATTTATCGTGCTTCTGTCTCCAGTGCTCATCATTACATTGAGCTTATGAGCCGACTCAACACTAACGATCCTGAGCGAAATACAATTCTATTATCCAATAGCATCTCACCTCCGGGAGTTCGTGGAGCAAATGCACTGGAAGTATTAAAGGGCGTCCTTGTTTTAAAAAGAATTCTAGCTTTAAATAGCACTATGCCAGTTACGATAGACGAGTTTAGAGTAGGGCGACAAATTACTTTCCCCACCGAGCAAGAATTGAAGGATAAATATCATGTAATTGATTACGATGTGGCACGATTCTTTTACGAGGTAATCAATTATTACCCTGAATTTGAACAGGCATTTAATCGTGACTCTGCAAAGATTCTTTATGAAATAAAGGGAGTAGGGCGGTAAAATTTATTAGTGTACTTTTATTAGAATTTATTATTAGTTGAATAATAAGATCTCATGTTGTTTTGTCAGAGTTTAGTTTTAAGATTTATCAAAAGTGCAATTGTACTTTCGCTTCTAGCTTTGATTGCTTGTGAAAATACCAGTACCTTACCTTCACTTAATAATGAAATCTCAGCAAATGACATGCTTGTTTGTGAATCCCTCAATTTTGAGAGCGATGCATTTCAACTTTCGGATTCAAATGATTCCCAATTCAATGTGTTTGAATCCTTGTTTCTAGATAATGATGCTTACCAGTTGCCAGGTAACCCAACTAGAGAAAATTTGTATGCATATTTTAAAGATCTAAGAGAAGGTTATTTTCAGAAGGACGAAGGGATTGATTATTCTTTTGTAAGAAAAGAATACCACACATTTACTCATGCAATGGATGTAATGATTACTACTCATTCACTGTTGAACTCGGGCGGAGCAGTTTATTTAAACTCTGGCGAAAGAGCTGCCCTCGTGCTTGCTGCATTGGGTCATGATGCATTGCATACCGGCGTTAATAATTCTTTTCTGATTCAAACTAAGCATGCCTACTTTCAAGATATAGGCGGGAATAGTTTGCAAGAAATACGATCTGCCAAATACGTGTTACAACTTCTAGACAAACATAGAATTTTAGTTACGAGCGATGAGATGAATGATGTGCAAAGAAATGAAATTCAAAATGCCAGAAACATTATTGAGCAATCTATTTTATGGACTGATATCAAGCGCCACAAAGAACAGATGGAGGCAGTGGCATTAGCAAAAGAGAATATATTAAATTTACTGAATCAAAAAAGATTGATTCAAGCACCAGAGGGAATTGTCGGAGCAGGGAAAATAGACATGAATCAGGGACTTAACATATCTGCCTTGCTTGATGTTGAAACTAAAATGTTAATTGCATCCTTTATTTTACATTGTGCTGATATTAGTAACCCTGGGAAAGATTGGGAGAAGTGTGAAAGATGGGCAGTTTTAGTAATGAATGAATTTTTTTCACAGGGAGATTTACAGAAAAAACTCGGATTGAAGCCATCAATGAATTGCGACAGGAGTGTCGTTTCTGTACCCGGTTGTCAGGTCGGGTTTGGTAAGTTTGTTATTCGGGATTTGTATGTTCTTCTTCAGGAAATCTTACACGATGGTGGAGGTTATTTGTTAGATAACTTCAATTCCAATCAGGAAAAGTGGAAAGCACTTCACAATAAAGGTAAGGAAAGTGCTTCTCCTTACACTATGAATTTCTTGCCTCCTTCAAAGGAGGGTGGATGGATGGGACAACTAAGAACTGACGAAAAGTAACTTTAGCCCAGTCCTTTTACTTCCCATCCTTTACGATATTTCTTTTGAACGAGAGCGGTAGCCTTGGAGTTGTCTTTGAAGGACAAATTGGTTGCGTCCCAAATTAGTTCCTGCTTTGGAAACCGAGTGGCGATACCCCCAAGTAATACCGTTTCAGTAAGGGGACCGGAATAATCAAAGTTTGCAGATGGCACAGGAGCCTCACCTCGCACGGCATCAATAAAACTGTGCCAGTGGTGCATTTTTTCAACTATTTCCATTTTATGGTCTTTAAATTTCTTTTCAGGAAATAACTTAGGCATACCGACATGGGGAATAAGCATCACTCCTTTTGTTCCTACGACAATGGAGCCTTGGCTGGGACGTTTTTGACCTTCCAGTAAATTAATTATTCTTGCTGGTGGTTGTGCAGTTCCATCATACCAGGTTACGGGTAAGGTCTTATTCTTCGAATATTGATTTCCCGGAAAAGTATAGTGAATAACCGCATCGAACCCCCAATTGTTCTTATTTGGCTTTGGTCCTTCAGATCTCAGGGAAATTGGGTAAGTTAAGCCGAGGGCTTTAAAGGTTGGGTCATATATATGACAGCCCATATCACCGAAAGTTCCCGTACCATAATCCAACCTTTTTCTCCATTGGCCCGGGTGGTAATGTCCTTTTATATAGTCAGTGTAAGGTGCCGGTCCAATCCAAGCATCCCAATCAAATCCTTCGGGAATAGGGTCTTTCTTAGTGGGCTTAGGATTTTCATCTCCCCATCTCTTACTACTGAAAGAGTGCGCCTCTACAATTTTTCCAATCACTCCGTCATGAACTAGTTTAACTGCAGTTCTGTATTCTTTGGCCGAGTGGATTTGAATCCCCATTTGGGTGATAATTTTATTTTCCTTTGCATACTCAGTCAATCGACGCACCTCATACACATCATGGGCAAGGGGTTTTTGACCATAAACATGCAAGCCCATTTGCATCGCAGACATGCCCATACTCGCATGCAAGTGGTCGGGGGTTGAAACATTTACTGAATCTAACTCTTTGCCTTCCTTGTCGAGCATTTCCCGCCAGTCAGAATATATTTTTGATCCGCGTAATCTTGCCTGTGCCTGTCTTCTGCGGTTGGGATCAATTTCAGCGACCGCTACCATTTCCACATTAGGATGAGTTTTGATTTGGCCTAGATCAGTACCCGCCATTCCAGATCCGCCAAAACTAGCATGACGGACTCGTTCACTAGGGGGAGACTTGGCCCATGAGGTTGAGGCGATGTAAGGAGCTAAGATTGCTCCGGAAATTTGTTTAATGTGAGTTCTTCTGGATTGAGGGAGAGACATAACTTTTTAGTGTTTATATTTGAATTTTATGAAAGAAGTTAATTTCGCAAGTTACACATGCGTAATTATACCGTCAAGTACTCACTTTGTATTTAGAAAAAAAGTGGAGAACCTGTAGGCGTTTAAAAAATATTTTTATCTAACGCATACTAAAATTCTATGCATATTGAGATTTTTTGCACCATTTCTGAATTGGAGAAGTCGGAGATAAAGAAATATGCATTCCTCTTCCCAGGCTCCTTGGATTCTATGTGGACGATTGGTATTATTATCTCCTTTTGAAATTAGTTGAAATAATTTAAATCTAATTTTTATTTATTATATTGAACCTTCAATATTTTCAGCCTTTTTTTCATTCGCATAATTTCGGCTTTCGATTGTTGATCATTAATTAAATTATTAAGTTCATACGGGTCGTTTTTCAGGTCATAAAATTCCCATTGGTTCAATTCATAAAAAGAAATTAATTTATATCTTTCATCACGAATACCTTCATGTCTGGGCATATTGTATGGCCCTCTTTGTTCAGGTGTCCCACCATCAAAATATTGATATAAAATATCCTTTCTCCATGGAAAATTGTACTCGTTCGAAAAAAGAGGCTGAAGGGCTAATCCATGGATTGAATCGGGGACGGGTAAGCCGCTTGCTTTTAGAAAAGTTGGGGCAAGATCTATATTCTGTACTAATTTTACAATCTTTGAACCAGGGGCAATAGTGCCGGGCCATCGCATTATGAGCGGAGATTTAAAGCTTTCTTCATACATCCATCGTTTTTCAGCCCATCCATGTTCTCCAGTAAAAAACCCTTGATCTGAACTGTAAATTACCAGGGTGTTTTTAGACAGATCACTTTGATCAAGATAATCAAGAATTCGACCAATTTGATCATCCAAGCCGTCCACGCAGCGGATATAGTCTTTAATGAAGCGTTGATAGATGTAGAGTGATTTTGCCTTACCTTCTAACTTGTTCTCCTTACTTAATTTTCGATATCGAAGGTTTCTCGGGTCATAAGCTGAATGCCACGCTTTTCGCTGTTTGGAATTCATCTCATTTTAGAAATGGTGGACGAATTTTTGGATTTTTATCTATTTCCTCTTTTGTTGGAGCAATATTTAAGACATGCCCTTTCATTCCCTTGAGTGCCATCCAAGTCTCCGATACGAATGATGACCGGGTAGAAAAATCATCAAAGAATGTATCCGGCACGGGAAAATCCACATCATCGTAACCTCCCATTCGATCTATTGGAGGGAGTCGATGAATATGTGGAACCTTGTATTGAGCACAAAGTAAGAAAGGTTTTTTTTGATCTCGGTTTTTCAACCACCGAAGGGCTTTGTCGGTAATGATCT
>JGI20156J14371_10004176_pt1 | contig 10522 bp, 10 predicted proteins | sample COG_06_FD_14371 | JGI IMG/M metagenome (IMG submission 14371) | reverse complement strand
AATAATTTTTGGTGGGCCCGCCAGGACTCGAACCTGGGACCAATACATTATGAGTGTACTGCTCTAACCAACTGAGCTACAGGCCCTACTCAATTAATAAGCTTTTACTTCGTTTTTTATTTTCATTCAAGTGAAGAAAAGAACAAACGTTCTTTTTATGTTGCTTCTGTGTACCATATGTTTTGAAATTCATTGGTATATTCGTTGGTATGAAATTTAAAACCTGGGAGATATATGTCTCCCAGATTTAATTTTTTAACCCGAACATAATTACTTATTAAATCCACCAGCAACTAAGTTCCAAACAGCAGTTAAAGCGAAAAAGCTAAACCACCATCCAGTAGCTGGTAAAATCACTCCTAGAACTATAGCTTGTTCTACTACACCAGCTATCAAGTATTGCTTCAAAGTCATCTTTTTATCCTTTCTGTAAGACTTTATGCCTTACAGATTAAATATATGAATTGATGATGATTTTTTCCTGTGTAATCAGTTTCTTAAAATTGGACAGATTTTTTATTAAAAAAATAAAGGTTNGTTCTTACCAACAACTACAAATGGAGCCCAAAACATTGGGTGTGAACGTTCTTTTTCATTTTTTGCCATATTTAACATGGTCATATTTAATCCATCTGAAATAGAAGAACTAGGATTGTCTTTCAAATTTTTAAATAAACTAATAACTAATTCTTTTGCAGAATAAGTCTCAACATACCAATTAGAAACTAAAACTGATTTAGCTCCAGACATAAAGAAACTTTTAGCCAAACCACTGAAGCCTTCAGAGCCCGGCTCATCTCCTGCAGCTGTATTGCACGCAGATAGAACTACTAAATCTGCATTAGTATCAAATGACATAATCTCTGACATTGTTAATAATCCATCCTCAGAACTAGAATTTGATGGTGGAGATAAAACTAAAAATGGTTCATTTATTCCCTTTATAGCTCCTGAAATTTCACCGTGAGTTGCAAAATGAATTATTTTGTAAGTACTTAAATCTAATTCTTTTAAATTTAATTCTTTGGCATCATTTCTTAATAATATTTTAGATTTTAATGGTGACAGATAATCTGCAACTTGTTTGATTTCGTCAGCTGAACCATCAACTGGTCCATAAATTTCCCTAATTGATTCACTATTAATTTTACCATTTTCAAATAAAGATCTTAACATTGTAACTTTTTTATTTTCATCAACTTTCTTAGCTTGATTTTTGCTGTATAAATCTGGATCTCCAACGCCAAGATAAAAAAGTTCCTTATCTATCTTGCTTTCCTTTTTTGTTACTTCTTTTTTATCTTTATTTTTAGTTATTTTTGTTACTTTTTTTAGAACTCCGACCAAAGTTTTTTCTTTGGATATCTCTACAGTAGTTTTGATTGCACTTTTTAATTTCGCTTTTGTGTTATCTAACTTAATAGTTTTAAATTCTTGAGCAACTGTATCAATATTTGAAAATGTCTCTATTGAAGGAAAGTAATTAAACTGATAATTGTCTAAATTAAATTTAATGTTTCTACAGTCTAAACAATTATTATCTTTTGAGTACGCTAATGCATGTAAAGGAATACTGTTTAATGGTCCATCGGGTATAACTATAATATTATCATATTTATTGGTCCTTTTTTGTAAAAATGTGAATGTTGCATTATTTAAATCAAAAGATTTATTAACCTCGTAAGGTTGTATTCCCCCGCCAGATGGTATTAGGGAATTTCTAATTTTTTTATTTAAATTATTTAATTTTTGAAGACTTATTTTATTAGATAAAATTTCAAAATTATCCTTAGTAATTGATGCTACTCTCACATTTTTATCATAAAAATAATAATCTAATAATATTTCATCTTTTTTTAATAACGATTGTATTTCTGATATTTTAACAGTTTGTATGTTCTTTAATTTGAAATAAGCTGGAATTTTAGTTTTAATTTCTTTTTCTAATTTAACTAATTGCCCTTGTAATTCTCTATTTCTTTGATTTAATTTTTCAGAAATATCTGAGTCATCAGATGTCTCTTTAGGTGCGAATTGTTTACTTCTTAAATTTACAGATAATTGTCTTTTTGTGTTTTCATACTTTTCAATTAAACCCTCTGGATCTTTAAATGATTTTTTAGCAATAGCTTTTGAAACATCCCTCGAAGTAAATAAATTTTTTCCAGCTTGAGCTATAGTATAAGCTTTATCTAAAAAGGTTTTATTATTTTGAAAATGATTTTCAGCTAAATCTAAATAGATATTACTTATAATACTATCTCTAGTATTTGGCTTCCATAATTCTTTAGAACCTTTTTCATTTAAATCTTGCATAATCAATGGATAAACTTTATTCAAAATTTCTAATCCATCTTTTTCTAAATTTATTTCTATAAATAATTGAGCAATTTGAACAAGCTCATTTAAAATATCTATTTTTGAATTAACAGTTTGAAAGGTTAATTCTCGAGTATTATTTTTTACATGAAAAATAGTTTTATCAAAACTTTTACTAAAATGATTTTTTACCATATCAAATTTTTTCGTATTTTGAGTATCATGATAATATTTAAGAAATAATTTTAGAACTTTAATTTGGTCTAGAGAAAGATACGCTTTAAGATCCTTTAGATCTCTCTTTTTTAAATCGTCTATTCCTTTTAAAAAGAAGGAATTACTCAACTTATTAATTTTATTAAAATCTTTTTCATCAAAGTAAAATTCGAAAAGTATTGGGGCATATTTTCTTACGATAAAGCTTTGAATAAATGTTAATTGTCTTTGACTTAAAGCATACTCAACGTTTGAATCTTTATAGATCTTTTCAAATAATTTTTTGGCTTCATCATTTTTACCATTTCTTATTAAAGATTTTCCCTGATAGAAAGCATATAAATAATAAACATTTTCCCAACCTGTTGAATCCAAGCCTGACATATCAAATGTACTTTCAACAAATTTTATGAATTCATCAGACTCATCATAAAAACTTATTTGATCATATGTCATTAAAATACCACCAGAATAATTTAAGATGGCTCTTAGCTTTTTTTTATCCCCCACACTCTTAGAATATAAAATATCTAATTCATTTTTTGCATAATTGAAAATTTGCTCATCATCATCTACAACTGAACCCTGAATTAAAGAATAAACAACTCCTGGATATGCAATATCATAATTGTAATTTATATTCTCTTTAATGTAATCAATAGCTTTTAAAGCCCAGTAAGTATTATTCTTTTTATCAGTACTTATTATGTCGTGAAAATGAAGTTGCTGTAAAATATCTAAATAATAACTTTTGTCTATTTTAAGCATCTTCTTGATTTCATCTTTAGATAAAGCATCTAAGCTTTTTAAATGATCTTTTAATAGTTTTTCATATCCTTTAACTGACTCATTTTTATAGAGCATGTACATCACGCTATAGTTCATTAAAATTTCTCCGTAACCCGCTTTAAAATGTAGTTTTTGATAATTTTCTTTAGCAACATCAAGTCCTTGTTTTGAAATCTTAATAGCTAAATCATAATTTTTTTTATCAACATAAAATCTAGCTAAATCATAATAAATATCGTCAAAATATTTGTCTAGGTTATCTTCTTTCCAATTAATTTGGGCCAATGCTTGAGTGTACTTTTCAATTAAATAATCAAGTTCACCAGCTTTTATGAAGAATGTTTGTTTTCCAGTAAGAAATTTAATGGTCTCAAGATTATTTATTCCTTTTTCATCAATTAACTTTTCTAATATTTGTTTTACTCTTTTAGGAGAGTTGCTATCAATTTCAACAGAAGCTCCTTTGGAAGATTTAAAATCTTCTGTGTACATCGAGCCTGCAAAAGTTTCAGCATAAATTACTCTTTTTACAAGAGCATCATAAGATTTTTCCATATGATGTGACGGATAAATTTTTTCAAATTCCTCAAACTCTTTTAATTTTTGATTGATTTTTTTTACTGTTCTTTTTATTTCAGGTAAATTTTCTTGTTCTTTCTTATGACCCTCAGGGTACTGCATTGTATTAAAATAAAGATAATCGTTATAATCTGCAAATATTACATTACCCACTTTTTCAAAAATATTATGAAATGGTATTAATGAAACTTTATTTTTTGAATAGCAGTCTAAAGTTTTTTTGAAAGCTAATTTCTTTTCATTATTTAAATCTCCATTAGAGTCTTTAGTAGGTAAATTTTGAGCATAAATACTATCAGCAACACAATCAAAATCTGCAAACTCAGGAGTACATTCATGTCTGATACTTGTAAAGTTGTCTAGAACAGGAGTAATTTTTTTATTATAAACTTTATTATTGCGTTTAAATTTAACCTGAACTGGATCATTAGTTAGCTTATAACCATTCTTTGGGTTTCTTCCATTAATTGAAAGTATTTGATCATAGGGTTTAAGTATACTTTTTCCTGCTCTTGGAACACATGCAACAACCAAATAATCATGGTCATACTTTAAAATTATTTCTTTTGAAAAATATTTTGGGTATAAAATCATGTTATTACCAACCAATAATGTATTTTCTAAACCGTATCTGCCTTTTATTTGTTTGACATCTTTAAATAATTTAGAACCAGCCACCCAAGATGGTTTGTAACCTGGATCTGGATATTTTTTTAATTTCACTTTTTTAATCAAAGTTTTGCCCTCTCGATAAATTTTAAGGGCCACTACATCCTCTGCACGTTTAGTTAATAAAATATCCACCAAATCATCCATTTTGTTTGTGGGATGATTGTCTATAGATATCACTACATCGCCTGGTATTATCTTTGCTTCATCAGCTGCTGATCCTTTAACTACTCCAGTAATAATAATATTTTTTGGAGTGTTTGAATCTAGATTGTTAATTTTAATAAATTCATCTGTAACATCTTTAAATTCAATACCTATCCAGGGCTTTGGCTTAGTTTCAGCATTTAAAATATTTGAAGATAATAAAAGAATTAAGAAACTTAAACTAAGAAACTTTCTCATATTTATCCCAAGTCCCGTCTTGGTCATAATCATAAGCTATTACATCTGGTTTTTTATCTTCATTATTGTCTAAAAGAGCCCTATCAGGATTACCATTCCCATCGTCATCCATGATTTGAATTTCCCATATGCCATTTTCATTTTCATCTATTAAAATAGCTTCTATTAATCCATCTTCATTATCATCAATAAATGCAGTATCTATCTTGCCATTTTTATTTTCATCAATATACCAAGTATCGATAGTGCCATTTTTGTTATAATCTTGAACTTTAGCATTTGGATAATCTTTTTTCATTATAGATGCACCGGGATTAACTTTTTTTATATCTGGATTTTTATTTATAAAATTTTTTGCATGTTCTACTGACACTGCAAAATTTAGATTTTGTCCCCCTGCTTGAAGAGTATTAATACCAATTAACTTTCCAGACTCTGAAAACAACGGTCCACCTGAATTTCCTGGATTAATAGGAGTTTGAGTTTGTATCAAGGTAGCTTTATGACTGCTTCCACTTTTATATTTCCACTTATGATTTTTTCTAATTTGACTTACAGTTCCATCTGTAAAAGTCCAAGGCAAACCCTCAGGATGTCCAATTGCATAAACTTTATCACCAATTCTAATATCCTTTATGGAACCGAGTGTAACTGGGTTTATTTTTTGAGGAAAATTACCAACTTTAATAATTGCTAAATCTTCCAATTTATTTGTTGCAACAACAGTTCCTACCATTGGGTCTAGCTCCTCAAATAAAACATATTCTGAAGGTGCCCCATCATTAGGCAAAGTCCATACTGCAACCTGATCTGCTTTATCAATCACATGCCAATTAGTTAATATTAAACCTGCTTTATCAATCAAGAAACCAGCTCCAACACTTTCACTTTTATAATTACCTATGTAAACAACTGTGTCACTAAAATCTGTGTAAATATCTCCACCGCCTCTAAATTTTCTTTTTACTCGTTTTTGAACTTTTTTATCAATCAAACCAGCATAACTTTTAATACCAGAGTATTTTTTGGAAATTTCTTTAAAATTTTCAGTATTAAGCATTTCTTGACCAATTCTAATTTTAATTTCATCTTTATTAACTATAGCCGTTGAAGAGCCTCTAAAATTTATTTCTTCGGACTGAACTGAAAAAATTAAAATAAAAAAAATAATTAAAATCTTGATCATTTAGCTCCTATTGACGCCCAGGCTAAAGATGAGGAAGTGTGTTCAGGTAGACTAGAGCTACTAAATATTAAAATAAAAATAACAAAAGCTATATAACTAAGTAAGCCAAACTTTTTAGTTATATTATTAAAATAAATAATTCTTTTATTGGTAGTATTAATATAATTATTGTTAATAATTGATAAAAAAGTTGGTATCGTTGCATAAACATATGAGACTAAAATTATGTAATCCATTACAGTAAGATATTCTAACTTTGGAAGATCTGCATCAATTACAAAATTGTAAGCAATCAATGAGAGCAAACAAACGATTGTTATCGTTAATCGAGATTCTAAATCCCTAGGCTTGATCCAAACTGCAGACCAACAGACAATTAGTATTAAAATTATAGGAAGTATAATCTTATAAACATAATACCTACTTTTTCTCTCAATTTCAAAAACTAATTCAAAACCATCATAAAAATCAGATTTAAGTGGATGATCATAAATTTTATAATTCATATTTACATTAGTAATATTCCAACCTTCTATTGCATTTAAATTTTTAAATTCATCTGCTTTTCTCATTGTATATGCACTTACCAAAAACCTTTCTTCTGTAATTGTATTTTGATCTTGTCTTAAAAAAATTTTTAGAATTTGTTTATCGAAAGGAAAGTTTTGTAAATTAAATTCATTCTTTATTTTATAAACACTTTTTGATTTATAAACTAGCTCAGCTCCATCATTAACTACATAAGTATCATCATCATCTTTGGGATTGTCTTTCAGTTTAAAGTCCCAATTAGGTTGCAAGTAAAATTCTGAAAATCTAAGTTGTCTTTCTTCTTTAATCAAATTTTCAAAAACTAACCCATAAGTTGGATCTACAGAATTTAATTCCTGCCATTTCTCATCATTAAATGTACATGTCTCATACCAAAAATTTTGAAGTTTATTATCATCATCAAACTTCTTGTCGTAAACTAAATGATCCCATATTTTTTTTGTTATTGAATATCTATCGTCTAACCGTTGATAAAAATCAGTCTCTATTGTTGCATCAAAATTACCAGCTTTTTCATTAACTGAGATTGAATTAATATAAAAGTCCGAAACTGGCTCATTGTACAGTTCAAGAGTATTAAATATATTTGGCTGATTAGAGTCCCCGGTTCTATCAACTATTACTTCGTAAAATTGATTTGTTTTAGGATTTAATCTTAAGATCTTAAATTTAATTAGTTCATCTTTTTCAAAATAATTAGATATTTCATCTTCAAAAGACGCTATATTCTCTTTTTCTTTAATTAATTTTCTCAAATCAATATCATTTATACTTAGGACAATATCATTCAAAAAAATTAGTTTTGATAATTCTCCTTTAGTGACTTTGCCAACTTTAAAATAACCATCTTTGTTTGTTGCAAGAGTCCAATTTTTTTTATCTTTATCAGGTTGTTTGGCAAGTCTAATCCCAATAGTTTTTTTGTCTTCATTGTAATAAAAATTAACATCTTGTCTGACTTCATCATTATAGATGCTTTCATACAGTTCTTCACACCTTGGTTTTGCTTCGGAATTATTAGAAAAAAATAAAGATATAAATAAAATAATAATGAATAAATTAAACTTTTTTTTCATATTCTCTTTTTTTTTGTAGTTGGGATTTTTTTAATCTTGAGAATGCTCTAAGCAATACAATCCAAGAAATGATAACTGTAAGTAATGAAATGATAAAATATTGGCCAGCAAAAAAATTATAAATACCGTGTAATAAAATTGGCACAATCAAACACATTGCTAAATTATTTTGTTTCTGAATAAATGAATATTTCATAAAAAAATATCCCATCGTAGCTCCAAAAATAGCATGAGCAGGTATTGCTGAAAATGATCTTAAAATTGCAAGGCCTTGAGAAGTGGTGCCAAAATAATCACTTAATACATAAACATAGTAAATATTTTCCAATGTTGCAAAACCAAGGGAAACTGTAACTCCGTAAACAATTCCATCGATGGGTTCATTAAAATCTTTCATTTTATAAACTAATGAATAGAGAACAGTAAATTTAAGAATTTCCTCAACAGGAGCAGCACTTAGAAAAGAAGAAATTAAACTTTCACTTAGACCTGTGTTTGCATAAATATCTCCTAGCGCTGTATTAAGGTAATAAGCAGGAAAGCATAAAAAAATTCCGTAAAAAAATATTTTAATAATTTGATTAGTTGGTTCTGGAAAACGATCTGATTTTACAAAAAAAAGAACAATTAGTAATGAGGGTAGAATTGTGATTAATAAAGTGGCCATTTAACTCTTTTCTATTGAGCTTTTAACTTTTAAAATTTTATTTTCTAATTCATGAAAAGCATCATAAATTTCTTTTTTTTCAGCAGATGATATTGCTGGACCTTTTTCACCTTTAGGGTTTCTTGCAGTTTTAATACTATCTAATAATCTTCCTAATGAGATAGTAAACTGTACTAATAATTCATTCATACTTTGGTCTTCTAACTTTGTTTTTTTTAATTCTTTTAAAATAATATATTCGTGGGAACGTAATAGATAAGGACTTAAACCTCTTTCTACGCACGCTTTATCTATTTTAATTGCATCTCTATGATCTAACTGCTGTTCTAAATCTGGGTCGCTACATTTACGAATATAGGACTCACTTTTACCTGTCACTTCCTCAATAATTTCTGTTTTTAAATTTTTGATAGCTTCGGCTAATCCGTGCTCTATTGATGATAGTTCTCTATTTTTGGCCATTATTTTTTCCTCAAGAAATTCTAACTCAAATATTGGACAAAAAATATTAAATATTTAAGCCATTTGTCCAATATATACACCAGCATTTCACATGAAAGCTTTCGATCAAGTACTTATATTTAATTCATGAAGACAAATAGAAAAGAAAAGAAAATAAAAAACTTTTTAAGATCTTTAAAGTTTATCAAAAACAATAGAGATTTTAATTTAGGACCAATTATCAAAATTGATCAAAGTTTTGATTTGGTAAAACTTAACAGAAAGGAGGTTATATGAAAAAGATTGGATTATTAATTACTCTGATTTTAATGACTATGTCTTCAGCAAATGCTGGTTACTGGTCACACACACCAACTTATGGTGGTGGATGGAAGAGTGAATATACACCATCTTATGGTTATCAAGGAAATAACCAATGGGGTTGGAAATAAATAAACTTGCCCCCCAAGAAATGGGGGGCTAAACTAAAAGGATAATTTTTATGTCACAAACAAGATTATATTCCATTTTATGGTTATTAATTTTTGGAGTTTTATATTCATTTTTTGAATCTAAAGGTTGGGGTATCTTAAGCACTTTATCTTTAATTATGGCTTCACTGAGTGGGTTAACATTAGTTAGAACATTTATACATTTTTGAATATGAAAGAAATAAAAAATGAGAAAGAACTTATGGAGGCAATGCATGAAGATGCACCCATGCCTCCATCGGTAATGTCAACAGGCGGATATGGCAATCTAGGATTTGATTGTGGATGTGGTGAAACGCATGGTGTCAATGGTTATGATGTACAACAAATTGCTTCTTTTAGACCAGTAAAAATTTTATTCAAATGTCAAACTCATTATACAAAAGTAAGAATAAAAGGTATTTTTAAACAAACTTGTGTTTCTGAATGGACTTGTAAAAATTCTTTACTATCAAAAATAACAAAAGATAAAGGATTATAAAGTTAAGAGTTTAAATGATTTATTTTTTAGGTTTGGCACCAAATCTATTTTTACCTTTAGATCCATCTTGTATTAATAGAACAAACACATAAAGACCTATTATTGGTATTAAAGATAATAATATAAACCATCCTGATTTATCTGAGTCATGAATTCTTCTTACGCCGCAGGCATATAAAGGAAGTAAGTTAGCTATTACCAATATTGAAAATAATAATGCTAAATCACTCTGAAAAATTAAAGATAATACATAAATAATTAATTGGTATAATTGAAACCACCAATATTCTGATTTGGAAGCTCTTCCACTAAAATCAAAAAATTTTTTATAGCATGCTTGAATGGACTCTGTAAAATTCATAGCAAATTCATATCAACTTTCTATCTATTGGTAAATACTTGGTATGAAAAAATATAATTAGATTTAAAAAAAAAGTGTTAAAAAGGATTGATAATGATATCTTAATTTAAGTTTAATAATTATTTTAAGAAGAAAAGAGATTATGAGTGTACTGCTCTAACCAACTGAGCTACAGGCCCTAAAAATTAGGCTTTAATTATATTATAATGTAACCGATGTCTAGCATAGGTAAAAGATAATGAAAATGGTGGGACTGGTTGGTTACGCTCCAACTACCCCTGCAATGTCAA
>JGI20156J14371_10004173_pt1 | contig 10530 bp, 8 predicted proteins | sample COG_06_FD_14371 | JGI IMG/M metagenome (IMG submission 14371) | reverse complement strand
GCAGCCAAAGAAGCAGAAGCTCAAGACTTAATGAAACTATACGATCAATGGATTGCAAATTTCCCATCTAGAAAAGGGAAAAACATGATTGGAAGTATCTTGGCAAGCAAGGCACAAACCATGATGGATTACAAGCTGGGAACTACTGCTGAGATTTATGCAGTTTTTGATGATGCCTTCACTAAGGACATCACCAGCTTTACCAACCCCAAAGGTTTGTACAACTATTTCAAAACCATGCACGATCTCTATAAAGAGGGTGCTGCAGGAGTAACTCCAGAAAAACTATTCAACAAGTACGAAGAGGTTTCAGAGAAATTTGAACTTGAAGGCACTAAACTAGCCAAGAAGTTGGATGTGCTTTTGAAAAAAGAAGAAAGTGGATCTCCTTTAACAACGAGAGACCTAAAGAACAGAAAGAAATTCGATACCAATTCAAAAGCAATAGGTATTTTCCTTTCAAACCTTGATGCGATTATTTCAAAAGAATCGACTTGTGAAAATTTGATTCCTTTATATACTCGTAATTTTGAGGAAAACAAAAACGATGCGGTTTGGTTGAATAGAGCTGCCGGTCGTATGAAAAGCAAGGAGTGTTCAGATGATCCATTGTTCGTGACAATTGTTGAGGCATTACACGCATTGGCTCCTTCAGCTAATTCAGCCTATTATCTTGGAATACTTAACGATAAGAGAGGAAACAGTTCGGAGGCTTTACGTTATTACGAAGAATCAATTTCTTTGGAAACGGATCCTTACAAAAAGGCCAAGACGTTATATAAAATTGCTTTAGAATTCAAAGCTAGGGGCCGTAAGTCAACTGCTAGAAGCTACGCAAACAAAGCTTTAGGATATCAGCCTTCTCTAGGAAAAGCACACCTGATGATTGCTGGTTTGTATGCAAGTTCTGCAAACGATTGTGGCAATACACAATTTGAGAAAAGAGCTGTATACTGGTTGGCAGCAAAAACGGCAAGAAGAGCAGGAAGAGTAGATGCATCCTTAAAGAAAAATGCAAATAAAACAGCATTGAGTTATGAAGGCAGAGCACCTTCCAAAACAGATATCTTTACAGAAGGAAATGCTGGGACTACAATTAAATTCGATTGTTGGATCAGAGGAAGTGTCACTGTACCGAATCTCTAAATGCTGAACAGGCTACTAAAATATAAACTAAGGGTTGTCGTTTTTGCGACAGCCCTTTTTTGTTCTTGTGATTTATCCGTAGATAAACCAGTCCTTACTGATGCCCAGAAGAAAGAGCCTGTGGGTACTGGTTATAATATCCGCATGGTATATACCGATTCTACACGTGTAAAAGCCATTTTAGAAGCACCTCTTTACTTAGATTACTCCAACTTACCCTTGCAGTATTCTGAATTTCCTGAAGGACTTAAGGTTACTTTTCTAGATGAATTGATGAACGAAAACATTGTATTGGCTGATTTTGGTACGCTGTATAACGGGACTTCAATTATTGATTTGGTTGGAAACGTTAGTCTCACTTCAAGTGATGGTTCTGTTTTGACTACTGAACAACTTTACTGGGACGCCAATAACGATTGGATTTTCACTGAAAAAGAATTTCGTTTTGTAGGGCCCGAATACAATGTGCTCGCAAACCGATTGGATACCAACAAAGAATTCACTAAATTTCAGACAGGTAAATTAACAGGTACTGTAGCTGTAAAAGATGAACCAGTTGCTGAGTAACACAAAAAACATTCGAATGAAATTCCATAAAATATCAGAATTCTTATACATCGTTATCGCTGTAGTGTCCCTTTTTGAAGTGATCACACTCTGGGACGTACAACCTGATAAAGCTTATTTATTTCTTGGCTTTTCAGCATTATCCATCTTTATGTTTTTGTTTCGACGTAATTATAGGAAGAAGTTTGAACGTAGAAAATCGTAGATGGTTGCCACAGACTTTGTAATCATTATTTGCCTGATGCTTTCTGCCTTCTTTTCGGGTATGGAAATAGCCTTTATTTCTTCGGATAGAATTTTCCTTGAGATCGAAAAAAATCAAGGCAATATCATTGCACGAATTTTAACCCGCATCACCGAAACGCCTTCTAAGTTTATTGCTGCTATGTTGGTTGGGAATAATATTTCCTTGGTCGTTTATGGGATTTTTATGGGAGATCGGATTATTAGCCTCATGTATCCCGGAGCAGACGAAGCTAACTTATCCCTGACTATTCTTTTTTATCAAACCCTTATTTCCACGGTAATTATATTGTTGACCGCAGAATTTCTCCCAAAAGTTTTTTTTCAACTCTATGCCAATAAGTTGATTAAGCTCTTCATTATTCCTGCCGCAACTTTTTATTATCTCTTTTATCCCATTACTTTTTTTGTAATAAAAATTACGGACGGAGTTCTTCTATTGTTTTTTAAAACCGCAGCTGAGGTAGCAGAAATTTCTTTTTCTAAAGGAGAATTAGGCGATTATATTGTGAAGCAGGTCGAGTCTGTATCAGACAAAGAAAAATTGGATTCTGAAATTCAAATTTTCCAAAATGCATTGGAGTTCTCAGACTTGAAAGCACGTGAGGTTATGGTGCCCAGAGCTGAGCTAGTCGCCATTGATATAGACAAAGATATACAGGAGTTAAAAGAGTTGTTTATGACCACGGGTTTATCTAAGATTCCAGTATATCAAAATTCTGTTGATGATATTCTGGGTTATGTTCATGCCTTTGAACTACTGAAGAAGCCCGCATCAATTAGAAGTATATTACTGCCTGTGGAATTCATTCACGAGCCACTTCCTATCAATGAAGTGCTGAATCGGCTGACCCGTAAACGTAAAAGCTTAGCCGTTGTTCTCGATGAATATGGAGGAACCTCAGGCATTATAACGGTTGAGGATATTGTTGAAGAATTGTTCGGTGAAATTGAAGATGAACACGATCAAGTGGATCATTATGAACTAAAAGTTAGCGAAACGGAATTTGAGTTTTCTGCTCGCTTAGAAGTTGATTACTTGAACACTACCTATGGTTTTTCGTTCCCAGAAGAGGAGTTTTACGAAACCCTAGGGGGCTTAATTGTGCATTTTACAGAAGAAATCCCGCTACAAGGCGATGTGTTTTCTTTAGCCCAATATGAGTTTAAAATCTTAGAAGTTTCTTCTACTAAAATAGAACGAATCCATCTAAGGGTAAACGAATCTTAGCATCCTATACCGCAACTCGAGTAGAAGCTGCATTATATAATTTTATTCCCTTTTATTATTGACTAGGAAATTGTATTTTCGCAACTAATAAAAATTTAAATACCCATACAATGGCCATATTAGGTAAAATCAGACAAAAGTCTTTCTTTCTAATTCTAATCATAGGACTTGCATTATTTGCTTTTATTATTTCGGGAGTATTCGGAAATGGAGCAGGTGACACTGGACCTTCAGATCCCATTGGAATTGTTAATGACGAAGAAATTAAAATTGAAAACTTTAGATTTCTTGTTGATCAAACAGAACGTCAATACGGATATTCAACCATTCAGGCGGTAAATGCTGTCTGGAATCAATACGTTCAAAGCACTCTTTTTGAAGCTGAGTTGAATACCTTGGGAATCGATGCAGGGAAAGAACAAATCGAACAAGTCGTTTCCTCTACAGAATCCATTATATCTGACGCTCGTTTTATTAACGAAGCTGGTTTTTTTGACTTTGGTTTATTTGCGGATTTTATTCTACAAATGAGAGATCAAAATCCAGAAGGATATGAGCAATGGAAATCACAAGAAGCAGGCATTATTTCTTCTGCTAGAGAATCCATTTACTTTGATTTAATTAAGTCCAGTACTGGGATTACAAATAAGGAAGCTCAGGTATTATTTCATTTAGAAAATGATAACCTTGATTTGAACTATGTTCAAATTCCATTTTCAAGCATTAACGACACATTGGTTTCTGTTTCAGATTCAGAAATAAAAGCCTACATCAAAGACAATGCTGCTTCCTACGAAACAAAAGCAAGCAGAGGGCTAGACTATGTTGCCTTTTTAGAAACTCCTACAGAAGAAGATCAAGCACTCATCAGAAACTACTTAACGTCTTTAATCGATGATCGAATTGAATACAACGATGTTTCAAAACTTACCGATACCATCCAAGGATTTAAATCAACTAAATTCGTTCAAGAGTTTGTCGACAAATATTCTGAAAAAGGCTTTGATTCACTTTACCTACCCAAAGGGAGATTACCAAGAGAATTTGGTGACATTTTATACGATCTAGAAAAAGGAGCTGTTTTTGGACCCTACAAAAACATCGACTCCTATCAAATTTCACGCTTATTAGACCGTAAGAAAAATGGTTCAATACGCGCGTCCAATATTGTAGTGGCTTATGAAGGAGCAACAGGTGCTTCTGCCGACATCACAAGAACAAAAGAAGAAGCGAGAAGATTAGCTAACAATTATCTCAGACAGTCAAGAAGAGATCCTAGTCAAGTTGAAATCATTGCCTTGAAATTTTCTGATGATCCAACCAAAACATCTGCAGGTGATTTAGGCTTTTTTCAAGAAGGTGCAATTCCTCAAGAATTTTTTGATTACGCTAATAAAGCTCGAATTGGCTCTGTTGGATTAGTAGAAACGGATTATGGTTTCCATGTTGTCAAAGTAACCGATAAACAAGACCTTGTCCTTTTGGCTACGGTGAGTCAAAAAATTGTTCCTTCCGAGAAAACGTCTAATGAAATTTTTCAAGCTGCAACACAATTTGAAATGGGTACCGCTAAACAGGATTTTGCTGCTTTAGCTTCAGCAGAGAACTACAATTTACGTACGGTAAATTCAATAGATGCCTTAGACGAAAACCTTCCTGGATTACCAAACCAGCGTTCCATTGTTCAATGGGCTTTTGGTGAAGACGCCTCTGTTGGAGATGTAAAACGTTTTAGTCTTTCTTATGGTGGTTATGCCATAGTGAAACTAACGAGTAAAAAAGACAAAGGATTAGCGGATGTTGAAGAAGTTCGTGCTGAGGTTAGTCAAATCATAAGAAACGAAAAGAAAGCGGCAATGCTTGTTAAAGCAAACAAAGCAAATACTTCACTCGAAGACCTTGCAGCTGCAAATAAGGTTGAAGTTGTTTCTGCCTTATCCGTAAACCAAAAAAGTGCAACCCTAGTGGGTGCAGGAAACGAACCTTATGCGGTTGGTGCTGCGTTCGCAATGGAGGCTAATGAGACCTCTGACTTGATTGTTGGAAACAAAGGAGTTTACATGATTCAAGTAACCGCTAAAAACATTGTTAATGATTTAGAAGATTACACTTCTTTTGCAAATACACTTGCACAACAGGAGCGCCAAAAAGTAGCTCGTTTGGTTATGGATGCTTTAGAGTCTTCTGCAACGATTACTGATAATCGTTCTTTATATTACTAAGAAGAAATATGTTATTTTAAAAAAGCCTCTGTTTACAGCGGCTTTTTTTATGCAATCATTTCTGCATATGGAACTACCGTAGTATAGCCCTTTTCATTGAAATAGGTAGGGCAAGACGCTCCAGTAGCTAGAATAAAATCTCCTCCCCAAGCTCCCAAACTTTTTATTGCCCCATTAAAATCAGGGAATAAGCGTTCTATAATTGGAGTTTGCTGAAGCAAAGATCCGATGAGTTTTTCGTGGGCAGTAATCAATTCATTAAAGTGGCTCAATGTGCTTGCCGATAGGAGTGACGCAGTTAGCTCATTGATCGTTTCAATCTGCTTTTTCGACGGTTTGCTGCGTTTGTGATAAGCAATCACTTCTTGTTGACTGTCTTGTTTTTTATTCAAATGCACAAAGTAGAGTTGATCTCTGAACGGTGGATCATATGACAAAGATTGAACCACTGGGGTGTATTCATTCCGTGTATAGAGCAAGGCTTGTTTCGCTTGGGCTACGGCAATATCGTAGCCGCTTCCTCCGAAGGTTTTGTCGAGCAATTCGTAAGGATTTACTTGTGCCCACTGTGCTATATTATTTATAAAAGTTGAAGAAGAGCCTAATCCCCAACTGCGATCAAAATCTAAGTTTGTTTCTACTTCAAAACCCCTAGAACAAAATGTTGGCTGAAGTACTCGAACGCATTTTAAAATATCTTGTAATTTTTTGATCAGGGGCAAAGGAGTTGCATTGTCTTCTATGCATTCAAAATTATCAACAGAGAGAATGACACCCATCCACACTTCTTGGGTGTGGGTGTAGCTTTTCCATTTCAGTACAGGGACTTCTAGAGGTGTAACCCGCATGTGTTGCCCTTTTTGAGTTGGAAGTGCAAAAGCCCTAGCACCATTAAGTACCAGGTACTCTGCAGTGATTAATAACTTTCCTGGGCTATAAAATTCAAGCATTCGAAGCTTTTAAAAATTCAGTTACCGCACTAAAACTAACGGGTGTTGTTTTGAAATATTCAATTGCTTCCTCTTTTTGAGTAGCGTTAGCCTTGAGTTGATTCAGTATGTTGAGTAAGTGCATTTTCATGTGCCCTTTTTGAATTCCAGAAGTAACCAAAGAGCGCAATGCCCCAAAATTTTGCGCAAGTCCAGCAACAGCAATTAGCTCCATTAATTCAGAAGCTTTTGGATTTCCCAGCAGTTGCATAGACCATTTTACTAGAGGATGTAAGTTTGTCAATCCCCCTACGGTACCAACTGCCAACGGAATTTCGAGTGCAAAACAAAATTCATCTTCTGTGCATGAGGCAGTACTCAAACTCCTGTATTGTCCCGTTCTAGATGCGTAGGCATGAATACCAGCTTCTACGGCTCTAAAGTCATTTCCAGTTGCAAGAACTACAGCATCGATTCCGTTCATAATACCCTTGTTATGGGTCACGGCTCTATGGGGTTCTATTCGAGCAATTTCAACGGCACGGACAAATTTTTCCGCAAATTCACGCTTAGTCATTCCTTCTTCAGGTTCCAAAGCATCTATTGTACAACGAACTTCGGCTCTAACTAAACAGTTCGGGACATAGTTCGATAAGATGCTCATTACAATTTCTATCGGTTCTTCTCCTTTCAGATCGGTATGGGTTGCAGCTTCACGAACTAAGGTTTTGGCGAATTGCTCTAAACAAGAATTTATAAAATTCGCACCCATGGAATCTACCGTATTGAAACACGCATGGATTTGGTAGTAATTATCTAGTTCGATGGTTTTGTCGACTAGTGTGATGGATGAAATTCCACCCCCTCGTGCATCCATGTTTTTGGTAATACTAGCTGCATCTTGATGGAGCTGGGCTTCAATTGAATTGAAAAAAGAAAATAATTTTTCACGAGCTCCTTTATACATAAAATGTACTTGTCCAATTTTTTCTTGCCCCAATATTGTAGTCTGAAACCCTCCACGAGCTCCCCAGTATTTGGCGCTTTTGCAGCTGCAGCAATAACAGAACTCTCTTCAATAACCATGGGAATAGTGTATTCCTTTTGGTTGATAATAAAATTAGGAGCTACGCCTAAGGGTAAATAAAAATTAGAGACTGTATTTTCAATAAATTCATCGTGAAGTTGTTGTAACTGATCATCAGAATTCCAATAAGAAACGAGGGTTTGCTTTGCATCTTTATTGCCTCCAAAGTAGGTCGTAATTAGCCATTCAATTTTTTCTTCTTTGGTTTTTTTTGAAAACCCTGCAATATTTCTTGACATGCAATTATTTTTGTATGAACAAAGATACATTTTTCGCAAAAGAATATTTCACAATTTTATTTTAGTGGTCAGTTCAAATTCACTACTTTGGATCATCATAATATTTTAAAAAATAAATCTTCAATGAAATTATTACGATTAGCCCTAGTCCTAGTTTTTCCTTTTACGCTTATTGCTCAAAAAAAAGAAATCACCAATGAAGAAATTTGGAACTTTGAATTTTCATCTGAGTCCTTAGAAGAAATACATCCACTGACCAAAGTGAGTCAGTACACCGTATTGGAGGTTGACCGAAGAACCCAAACCTCAAAAATAGTGGCTTACGATTATGCCACTGCTAATGTAACCGAAGAGATCGTTAATTCTGCTTCAAGTGCCTTAGTTCCTTTTTTTACGTCCTATAGTTTTTCTAAAGATGAAAATAAATTGTTGTTGGAATCGGAGTCCGAACCGATTTACAGGAGGTCCAAACGTGCTAAATATTTCGTTTACGATAGAACAACCAATAAAACCTCCTTGCTGTTTGGTTCTAAAGTTCAAGAACCTAAATTCGCTCCAGATGGATCTAAAGTAGCTTTTGTTTTTGAACGTAATCTCTACATAAAAAATCTAGAAGAAAATTCCATTGAACAAATTACTTCAGATGGGAGTGAACACATCATCAACGGTTTGACGGATTGGGTTTATGAAGAAGAATTTGGATTTGTTCGCGCTTTCGATTGGAATGCAGATGGATCGGCCTTGGTTTTTATGCAGTTCGACGAGACACTAGTACCGACTTATTCGATGGATGTGATTGGGGATAATTTATATCCATTTCCTTATACATTCAAATATCCCAAGGCAGGTGAGACCAATTCGACTGTTGGGTTGTATTTGTATTCGTTGGCAGAGAAACAAGTCACCTCAATTACACTGGGGGAGGAGAAGCCCTATTATATTCCTCGAATNAAATTCAGTCCCAATAAAAATAAATTGATGGTACAAACCATCAANCGCCACCAAAATCATTTACAACTTTGGAGTTACGACATTCAACAAGGAACTGCTCAAGTNATTTTGGAGGANCGTGAAGACACCTATGTAGATGTTCATGACAATTTAAAGTTCTTAAAAGATGAAAGTTTTCTTTGGACAAGTGAGCGCGATGGATACAACCACATNTATCACTACAAAGCTGACGGGACACTTAAAAAGCAACTGACCCAAGGANACTGGGAAGTAACCCGTTTCTTTGGTGTTCAAGAAAAAACAAAAGAAGTATACTACGCTTCAGTTGAACCGGGAAGTACAGAACGGGCAGTGTATTCGATAAAATTGAATGGATCGAAGAAAAGGGCTTTAAGTCCTGAGAACGGAACAAACGGGGTGGCTTTTAGCGCTGATTATAAGTACTATATCCACACCTTTGAAGACAGTAATACACCCATGCAATATAATTTGAGATTAACTGCAGCGGGTAAAATTATCCGTCCGATTGAAGATAATGCAGCCTTAAAAAAGAAACTATCAAACTATACGCTCTCTACTAAAGAATTTTCAACAATTGAGATCAATGGAAATGAACTCAATATGTGGATGATAAAGCCAAAAGATTTTGACCCCAACAAAAAGTATCCCCTCTTGATGTTTCAATACTCAGGTCCAGGTTCCCAAAAAGTAGCCAATTCATGGAATGATTCGAATGATTTTTGGCATCAAAGCCTGGCACAAAAAGGGTATATCGTTGCTTGTGTCGACGGGCGTGGAACTGGTTTTAAAGGAACCGCCTTCAAAAAGGTAACCTATAAACAGTTAGTTCACTTTGAAACCTTAGATCAGATCGAGGTTGCACGAAAATTAGGGCAAAAATCATATATAGATGCCGAGCGGATCGGTATTTGGGGGTGGAGTTATGGAGGACATATGTCAACCAATTGTATTCTAAAAGGAAACGATGTTTTTGCTCTGGCGATTGCTGTAGCACCCGTGACCAGTTGGCGTTTTTACGACACCATTTACACTGAGCGCTTTATGCGAACTCCTCAAGAAAACCCAGAAGGCTATGACCTTAATTCTCCATTCAATTACCCTGAATTGTTAAAAGGAGATTATTTATTAATTCACGGATCTGGTGACGATAATGTACATTTACAAAACACCATGCGCATGGCAGAGGCTTTGGTTCAGGCGAATAAGCCGTTTGAATTAATGATTTATCCCGATAAAAACCATGGGATTTTTGGCGGAAATACCCGCCTCCATCTTTATGATAAGATGACTAACTTTATACTCAATAAATTATAATCTATTATGTCAGAACATACACGAGCTGAACAAAAGAATGACACTGCTTTTCTGGGACATCCCAAAGGTCTAGCCTATCTCTTCTTTGCCGAGCTGTGGGAGCGCTTTAGCTTCTACGGAATGCGAGCCTTACTTACGCTTTATATGGTGGAAGAAATATTCAAGTCCCTATCCAATAGAGATTACGCAACTGCTGCGGTTTACGCATCTTATGGTTCGTTGGTCTATGCGAGTACCGTTATCGGAGGCCAAGTTTCCGATAAGATTTTAGGAATGCGTTCTTCTATATTTTTAGGTGGAATTTTAATGGCTGTCGGTCATTTTGTTTTAGCAATAGAAAACGATATTGCCTTCTTTTTAGCATTGGCTTTTATCATTGTGGGGAATGGTTTTTTTAAACCCAATATTTCAACCTTTGTAGGTGCTTTGTATGAAAAAGACGACGTCAGGAAAGATTCTGGATTCACTATTTTCTATATGGGAATTAATATTGGTGGGTGGATTGCCCCTTTATTATGCGGTTGGTTAGCTTTACATTATGGTTATCACTATGGTTTTGGATTAGCTGGGATTGGAATGA
>JGI20156J14371_10004164_pt1 | contig 10546 bp, 10 predicted proteins | sample COG_06_FD_14371 | JGI IMG/M metagenome (IMG submission 14371) | reverse complement strand
TATAATCTAAATTATTATCTTTTTTGAACTTATCCACTATAGCTTGCCTAAGTTCAGGGATCCCCTCTACATTAGTATATTTAGTGTAACCTTTTTTTATAGCCTCAATAGCTGCTTCTTTTACATGATCCGGTGTATCAAAATCTGGTTCTCCTGCTGACAATCCTATAACATCTTTTCCTTCTCTTTTTAATTGTGCTGCTTTAGCTGTTATAACCATTGTTGCAGAAGGTTTTATTCTATTTAAATTGTCAGAAATAAAAGGCATAACATAACTCCAAACTTAAATTTAAAATCTAATTAAGATTTACTACAAATTAGTCTAGTTAAAAATCTTTTTTATTAGTTAATAGATTATTTTTTGATATAGATTAATTCTTTAACACTTTATTAGGCATATATAGATAAAAAATGAATGAATTAGCAAAATTAAACTATAAATTATCAAATACTTCTAAATCTATATTTTCATTAGAATCTAGTTTCACTCCTACCGGTGACCAACCCTATGCCATTAAAGAATTAATCTCAGGAATTCAAAATAATGACAAGGATCAAGTATTACTTGGCGTTACCGGTTCTGGAAAAACCTTTACTATGGCTCATGTTATAAATTCATTAAACAGACCATCTTTACTTATGGCGCCTAATAAGACGCTTGCAGCACAGTTATATGGAGAAATGAAGGATTTTTTTCCTAACAATGCTGTTGAATATTTTGTTTCTTACTATGACTACTACCAACCTGAAGCATATGTTCCGCGATCAGATACATATATAGAAAAAGAATCTAGTATAAATGATCAAATTGATAGAATGCGACACTCAGCAACTAGAGCTTTATTAGAAAGAAAAGATGTAATTATAGTTGCATCTGTTTCATGCATTTATGGAATAGGTCCGTTGAAACATACTCACAAATGACAATTAATTACAAGAGCGACAAGAAATCTCTCGTCAAAAATTGTTAAGACAATTTACTGAGTTACAATATACAAGAAATGATATGTCTTTTGTAAGAGGTACATTTAGAGTTAGAGGTGACATAGTAGAAATTTTTCCTGCTCACTTAGAAACTGTGGCCTGGAAAATTACTTTATTTGGAGATGAAATTGAGAATATATTTGAAGTAGATGCTTTAACTGGAGAAAAGTTATCAAATTAAAGTCAATAAAAATTTATGCCAACTCTCATTATGTCACTCCTAAACCAACTATAAACCAAGCAATTAAATCTATTAAGGAAGAGCTTAAAAAGCATTTAAATATTTTATACCAAAATAACAAGCTTGTTGAAGCACAAAGATTAGAGCAACGAACTAATTTTGACATTGAAATGATGCAAGCCGCCGGCACTTGTCCAGGAATAGAAAATTACAGTAGATATTTATCAGGAAGAAATCCTGGAGAACCACCACCAACACTTTTTGAATATTTACCTAATGATGCTCTAGTATTTACAGATGAAAGTCATGTAACAGTTAGTCAAATAGGCGCAATGTACAAGGGTGACTTTAGAAGAAAATCAACATTATCTGAGTATGGTTTTAGGCTCCCATCGTGTATGGACAATCGTCCACTAAAATTTGAAGAGTGGGAGGCTTTTAGACCACAAACTATACATGTTTCTGCAACTCCTGGTGAATGGGAATTAAATAAAACAAGTGGGGTTTTTGTTGAACAATCAGTTAGGCCTACTGGGTTAATAGATCCTGAAATAATTATTAAGCCAACAAAAACTCAAGTTGACGATCTTATTCATGAAACAAAATTACAATCAAAAAAAGGGAATAGAGTTTTAATAACCACCCTTACAAAAAAAATGGCTGAGGCATTGAGTGAGTATATGTTTGAGGCAGGGTTGAAAGTAAGATATATTCATTCTGATGTAGATACACTTGAGCGCATAGAAATAATAAGAGATTTACGCTTAGGTTTGTTTGATGCATTAATTGGGATAAATCTCTTAAGAGAAGGTCTAGACATACCTGAATGCGCTCTTGTAGCAATTCTTGATGCTGATAAAGAGGGGTTTCTTAGATCAAAAACATCGTTAATACAAACTATTGGAAGAGCAGCAAGACATATTGAAGGCCAAGTAATATTGTATGCAGATACTATTACCGGGTCAATGCAATACGCAATTGACGAGACAAACAGAAGAAGAGAAAAACAAATTAGTTATAACAAAAAACATAACATAATTCCTAAATCTGTAATTAGTAAAATATCTGATATATTAGCAGAATTAAACGACAATAATGAAGATGAAAAAAGTAAGAGTTCCCAGAAAATTGGAAAGACTATTAAACAATCTATAGACGAACTTCAATCAGAAATGGAAAATGCTGCAAGTAACTTAGAGTTTGAAGAAGCTGCAAAAATTAGAGATGAAATTAAAAAACTACAACAGAGAGAGTTAGGTTTAATGGCAGCGCCAAACGAAAATTATAAAAGTAAATTTAAGAAAAAATAATAATAATTTTATTATTATTTTTGAATTTTATAAAAATAGAAATAATGATTAAAAACAAAAAAATATCACTTAATGACGGAATAGAAGTAATAAAAAGTGAATTAATTACGATTCCAAGTAAACCAGGTATTTACCAAATGATTGGTGAGAATGAAGAATATCTTTATATTGGAAAAGCAAAAAACCTTAAAAACAGAGTGACTTTTTATACTAAACCTAAAAGATTGAATTCTAGATTAACCTTTATGGTATCTAACACAAAACGAATGGAAATTATTATCACATCGTCTGAGATGGAAGCTTTATTATTAGAGTCAAACCTAATTAAAAAATTTGAGCCTACATATAATATATTACTAAAAGATGATAAAAGTTTTAGCTCTATACTTTTTAATTTATCTCATCCATTTCCTCAACTATCTGCGCATCGTGGAACAAGAAGTATTAAAGGAGAATATTTTGGCCCATTTGTATCTAAAAGAACTATCTACAAGACAATAGAGACACTTCAAAAAGCATTTTTATTAAGAACCTGCAATGACAATATGTTTAAGTCAAGAACAAGGCCATGTTTACAATTTCAAATAAAAAGATGCAGTGCGCCATGTGTTAATTTAATTTCTAAAGAGGCTTATGATCAAAGTTTATACCAAGCTAAAAATTTTCTTTTAGGAAAATCAAAAGAAATTAAGGAAAACTTAATTAATAAAATGTATGAAGCGTCTAATCATCAAAATTTTGAGGCAGCAGCTATTTATAGAAATAGGGTTAAAGCATTGACAGAAGTAACAGCAAATCAAAATATCAATATTCCTAATATAAATGATGCTGACTTTCTTGTTTTAAAAAAAATTGAAAATAAAGTTGTTATACAGATGAATATTATTAGAAACGGATCAAGTTATGGCTCTAAAGCTTATTTCCCCAACATCGGGAAAAATGCAGTTGATGTAAATGACAATGAAATTATGCAAGCCTTTATTTGTCAATTTTATGATAAGAATGTCCCTGCAACAAATATTTTAGTCAACCAAAATCCAAAAGATAAAACATTGATTGAAGAATTATTAAGTAAAAAACATGATATTAAGGTTAAAATAGATTTACCCCAAAGAGGTAAAAAATTAGAAATTATAAACTCTGCTTTAAAAAATGCAGCTGAAAATCTTAATAGAAAAATATTTGAAAAAACATCAAATAAAAATAATCTTAACAAAATTAAAACAATTTTTAGATTTGAAAATGATCTAAATAAAATTGAAATTTATGATAACTCACATCATCAGGGTAAATCACCTATAGGCGCAATGGTTGCCTTTAACGAAGATGGATTCTCCAAATCTTTGTATAGAAGATATAATATTAATTTAGAATACAATAAAAATTCTAATAATAAAACTGAAGTACATAATAATAATAACGATTATTTGATGATGGAAGAGGTTATAAAAAGAAGGTTTAAAGGTAAAAATATTATTCATTTCCCAGATTTATTAATAATAGACGGTGGTAAAGGTCATCTTAATACTGTTTTATCAGTTCTTAAAAAAATAAAAGTAAAAAACGTCGAGGTTTTAGCTATTTCAAAGGGACTTGATAGAGACGCAGGAAGAGAAAATTTTTATACAAAAAATATGAACAATTTTAAATTTAATAAAGATGATCCAACATTGTTTTTTCTTCAAAACTTGAGAGATGAAGTCCATAGATATGCTATAGCCGGTCATAGGCTAAAAAGTAAAAAAGCTTTATTGAAAAGTCCACTTGATGAAATAGTTGGTATAGGAGCAAATCGGAAAAAATCTCTTTTAGAAGAGTTTGGTTCAGCAAAAGCTGTTGGAAGTGCTAGTTTAGAAGACTTATTAAAGGTAGATGGTATCAATAAATCAATAGCAGACAACATATTCAATTTTTTTAATTAATTAATGAATAAATGCTTAACTATACCAAAATTTATCTTTAAGGTAAAATATGTTTAAAAATTATTATTAGGGCATTCTTTATGCAAAAAAACATACTTAAAAAAACTGTTCCTAATGGGTTAACAATTTTTAGATGTATTTCTGCAGTTTTGCTTCCCTTAATCATTATATATGGCGGTAATAATGGAGCTATCATTTCTGTACCATTACTTTTATTAGCTGGATTAAGCGACTACTTCGACGGCTTTTATGCAAGAAAATATAATGTACTATCTAATTTTGGTAAAATAATAGATCCAATTGCCGACAAACTTTTAGTAATAGGTGTCTTACTTGCATTAGCGTCGGAAAACGTTTTTGATTATTATTACTCATTTATTGCGGCCCTGGTTATAATTTTAAGAGAAGTTTTAATTTCAGGTTTACGAGAAAGTATATCTTCCTATAAAATATCATTAGAAGTGTCATTATTATCAAAATGGAAAACAGCTGCTCAATTGATAGCCTGTGGCTTTTTTTTAGCTTGGAGATCAGATATTTTTTTATATGAAATAAAATTATTAGGTTTAATTTCTTATACTATTTTGTGGTTTGCTGCCATAATAACTGCTGTTACCGGAATTCAGTATATTTTAAAAATAAATTTATTTTTTCAAAATAAAAAAAATATGGAGTTTAAATGATTATTAAATATTTTTCTTGGATAAGAGAACATGTTGGAAAATCTGAAGAAAACTTTGATTTACCAAGTAACGTAACAACTATAAATGAATTGATAGATCATCTAAATGGTTTAAACAATCAATACAAACACGCTTTTGCCAAAAGAGGCCTTATTAAAATAGCTGTAAACAAAAACTACTCTCCATTTGAAACCAAAATAAACAATAATGATGAGGTTGCTTTTTTCCCTCCTGTTACAGGTGGATAAATGAAAAAAAAACATACTGCTATAATTGATGTTAGAATTCAGAGTGATGATTTTGATGTAACCAAAGAAAATAAAAAGCTACAAAATGATGAACCTGGAGCAATTGTAAATTTTGTTGGTATTGTAAGAGGGTTTGATGAAAAAAAAAATGAGTCTATAAAATCATTAACTTTAGAGCATTACCCTGGAATGACTGAATTAGAAATAGAAAATATAGTTAATGAAAGTTGTGAAAGATGGAGTATTTCTGCAGTGACAGTTATACACAGAATTGGAAAATTATTACCCTCTAGATCAAATAGTCTTTGTAGGTGTTGCTTCCAAACATAGACAAGACTCATTTGATGCCTGTAACTTTGTAATGGACTGGTTGAAAACACAAGCGCCATTTTGGAAAATTGAGGACGATGGAAACAAAAAGAAATGGGTTGAATTCAATTCACTAGACAACGATGCTGTTAAAAAATGGAAGGTTTAATGTTACATTTATTTTTCATTAACCAGTTTATTATAGGCATCTGTTAATTTAAGGCAAATTTCACCAGGTGTAAATTTATAATCGCCAATTGATTGAACAGGCGTAACTTCGGCCGCGGTCCCAGTCAAAAAACATTCTTCAGCGTCAGCCATTTCCTCAGGCATTATTTTTCTTTCAACAATCTCTATACCATTTGCTTTTGCCAGACCAATTACAGTCCTTCTTGTAATGCCATCCAAAAAACAATCTGCCAAAGGGGTATGAATTTTACCATCTGGCATTTTAAAAAAAATGTTTGCTCCTGTAGCTTCAGCAATTTGTCCTCTGTAATCTAACATTAAGGCATCGCTGTATCCTTTGGCTTCTGCCTCATGTTTAGATAGGGTACAAATCATATATAATCCTGCAGCTTTAGCATGAACAGGGCCACATTCTGGGCTTGGACGTTTCCATTTAGCTATATCAAGCTTAATACCTTGCATTTTTTGGTCAGGATCAAAATAACTTGGCCATTCCCAAACAGCAATAGCAACATTTATTTTAGTAGTTTGAGCTGAAACAGCCATCATTTCACTTCCCCTCCAAACCACTGGCCTTACATAAGCATCAATTAATGAATTTTTTTTCAATAATACATTCTTAGCTTCTATTATGTCATTTTCCGTAAAAGGTATGATCATATCAAGAGATTCAGCTGATTTAAATAACCTAGTTGTGTGCTGTTCAGTTTCGAATATTTTACCGTTATATGCTCTTTCTCCTTCAAAAACACAACTAGCATAATGCAACCCATGATTTAAAACGTGAACGTTAGCAGTTCTCCAATCAACAATATTACCATTATACCAAATATAACCTTCACGATTATCAAACGACAAATTAACCAAAAAATTTCCTCCCTAATAAGATATTATTTATAATCCACATTATTTTTAAATAATCAAATATTTAGAAATAAGTTTTATAATTAATTAAGTTATTAAGTAATTTTCTTTTACAATTAAATTTTAAAAAATATTTTCTATTTATAAAAATTTATATTAAAGCTAATCTATAAAAATGAATAATCAAAATTTACAAACTCAAAATTTTCATATCTTAGTAATTGATGATGATCAAAAATTAAGATCATTGCTTAAGCAATTTTTAGAAAACAATGGCTTTAGAGTATCTGATGCAGAAGATACAACTCAAGCAAAAAAAATAATGGAAAGTTTAATCTTCGATCTATTGGTTATTGACATAATGATGCCTGGTCAAAGCGGATTAGATTTTTTAAAAGAAACTAGACAAACTAACTTAATACCCGCTCTAATGCTCACAGCAATGTCAGATCCAGAAGACAGACTAGATGGTCTTGAATTTGGAGCTGACGACTACATGACAAAACCTTTTGAACCAAGAGAGCTTTTACTAAGGATTCAAAATATTCTTAAACGACATACATCAAATTTTATTAAAAATAAGGATATAAACAATACTAAGTTCGGCCCATTTTTATTTAATAAAAAATCATTAAATTTGTATAAAAATGACATTCCAGTTCATTTAACAACCTCGGAACAAAAATTACTAAATTGTTTTTGTTTATCTCCAAACAAAGCTTTTACAAGAGATGATATTAATAATTCTCTTGGTGGATCAATGGAAACGCGATCCATAGATGTAGCAATTGCAAGAATTCGTCGTAAAATAGAAGAAGATCAGAGACACCCTATTTATTTACAAACTGTTAGAGGTATAGGTTGGATGTTACAAACTCATGACGATAAGACTGATAATGATTTTTGAAAAAGAGTAAATTATGAGACTGCGAAACATTACACCTAAAAGTCTTTTTGGAAGAATGTTGGCTATTATCCTTGTGCCAATAATTCTTGTGCAAATAATATCGGTTTCGATATTTTATGAAAGGCATTGGGACTGGGTATCGAGACATATGTCAAAAAATTTAGCTAAGGATTTAGGTTTATTAATAGATGAATTAGGCAACGAACCTTCAAAAGATCAAAGAGCACTATCTGCGGTTAGAGCAAGACAATATTTCGATATTATATTTTATTGGCTTGATGGAGGTATATTAAAACCAAACCAATCTTTTAAATCTAAATTTAGAAACTTTCGTACTTCCCTAGAAAGTCGAATTAAAAAACCATTTTATCTATCTTCAATCGAGGATTCAACAAAGTTTTATGTAGATATCCAACTTGCAAATGGAATTGTGAGAATGAACATAGATAATAAAAGATTATTTGTTCCTACCGGAATTACATTTATTATNTGGTCNGTTGGTGCTTCCGTCATACTTTTCTCAATTGCTATAATTTTTCTTAGAGGCCAGGTNAGGCCTATACTTAAATTAGCAAATGCTGCNAGACAAATTGGATTTGGAAGAGAAGTTACTGACTATAATATTGAAGGTGCAACNGAAGTAAGAATTGCTGGAAGAGCTTTTCAAGCTATGAGACATAGAATAAACAAACAAATATCTGAGCGTACATCTCTTCTTGCTGGTGTTAGTCATGACTTAAAAACACCTCTTACTAGGATGAGACTCCAATTAGCTATGATGAGTAATATTGAAGATATAAAAACAGAATTTGAAAATGAAATAATAGAATTAGAAAATATGATTGACACTTATTTAGATTTCGCAAGAAATGACCGAGAAGAACAAATGGTTGACGCTAGTCTATTTAAATTGCTTCAACAAGCAGCCAAATCGTCAGATCCAGACGGCAAACAAATTCATATTTCTATCCCACCTGAGAACCTTCCAGTTTTTCCTATTCAAGTTCAATCTATTAGAAGAGCATTAATAAATCTTTTTACTAATGCAATGAGATATGCTGGAAAAGCAAGCGCCCAAATACAAATATTTGACGATCATAGCGAAATAATAATTGATGATAATGGCCCAGGGATTCCGAGAGACAAGCGAGAAGAAGTTGTTTTACCTTTTACAAGATTAGACAATTCAAGGAACAATAAAACAGGAGGGACTGGTCTTGGCTTATCTATAGCAAAAAATGCTGTACTCAATCATGGTGGAGAACTTATACTAGAAGACAGTCCTTTGGGTGGGTTAAGGATAAGATTATTGTTGCCTTTATGATTTAATTTTTGATTATCCCAAGCATTTGCCCTAAATCCTCAAAGTCTCTTAAGTCTTTATCTAAAAATCTGATCGTGCTGTCTAAACTATTACCTTTTTCTGTTAAAAAAATATTTACAGCTTTAAGAAAAACTATATTTAAAGCTATAGACTTTAGAGCTTTTGGGGTTTGGTTTTGTCTCCCTTCAACTATATCTAACAAATTAGAAACAAAAGAACAGTTTTTTTCAAGTAGCCTTAAAAAGTTTTGAGCCTTAACATTTGAGCTTTGACTGAGAATTTTAAAACTTTGTCTATATGGCAAAAAACTCTCAAATCTTAAAGTTAAACCCTCTAGAATTTTTTCATAAGTATTAGAAACTGTATCCTCATTAATATCAATTTTGAATTCATTTAAAGTTTGTGTATCAAGTTTTGAAATTAATATTCTTAAAAAAATGAAATTATAATCTTTACTATTTTTTGAAATTATTTTTTCAGCATCTTTACCAGAGACTTTACTAACAAAAATTAATTCATCAAAAGTTATTTCATCTTTTAAATTTAACTCAATTATTGAAAAATATCCTTCGCATAATTTCCATTTAATCATTTCTATATTTTTTTTCATATGGTTAGCTCAGTTATTTGAATTTAAATAAATTGCTCTTTGTTTTGCACAACTAATTGTATTATTTAGCAAGTCAAATAAACCATTTTTTTTAGAAGCGAGTATTTCTAACCCAGCTTCAGTTGTACCACCAGGACTAGTAACATTTTGTCTTAATATTTTAGGATCAATATTTGATGATTCAAGCAGCATAGCGGATCCTATTAATGTTTCTAAAGCTAAAATTTTTGCAGATTCTGCTGACAACCCTTGATTTATTCCAATTTTGGAGAGCACCTCGACTAAGTAAAAGATATAAGCTGGCCCAGAACCAGATATTGCCGTTACAACATTAATCAAATTTTCATTATCTAGGCATATAGCTTTACCAAACGAGTTTAACAAAGTATTTGTATTTTCTTCTTCATTTAGACTTAAATTATCACTTTTGCAGTAACCAGTAACTCCTTTTCCAACTGATGCAGGTAAATTAGGCATTGCTCTTACAATTTTAATATTGTCGTGAACTTTATTTTTAAACCAGGAAAATGATAATCCAGCTGCGATAGAAATAAAAAGGGTCTTTTCAATATCAATGACATTGAATTGTTTTATAGCATCTAACATCTGCTGAGGCTTAACTGCTAAAAAAATTATATCAATATTTTCAACATTTGATTTGTTTAGCATTTCCTTGATATTATTAAATGCTTTAAAGCCATCCATTTTAGCGTCTTCTCTTAATAAAGCCTCTTTTTCAATAATGTAAAAATTGAAATTTAATTTTTTTAATAGCCATCCATTTGCAATAGACGAGCCCATTTTACCATATCCGAATAAAACTATATTTTTCATTTTCAATCCAATAGTTAAATTAAAGCAGTTGAAACGTAATCATTTATAAAAATTAAGCGTTACCTTTGATTTGTAAAAACATTAACTCTATACATTCCTGTTCATTAATATCACCATAAGCTAAATTATGCACAAATAATGAAAAATTATGAAACAAGCCAGACGTTAGCTCTAAATTAGT
>JGI20156J14371_10004160_pt1 | contig 10550 bp, 5 predicted proteins | sample COG_06_FD_14371 | JGI IMG/M metagenome (IMG submission 14371) | reverse complement strand
TTCTCCTTTTTGAATTTTCTCACCTGGGTTAAAGTTAATATGTTTACCTTTTGGAATTAAATAATTAGAAGCTTCCGCACCATCCTCAGGTACAATTGATACTTTTTGTTTTCCTCTAACTTCTTTTCCAAAAACTACCTGACCATCATTTTCAGCAATGATTGCACTATCTTTAGCTTTTCTTGCCTCAAATAATTCTGCTACCCTTGGTAGTCCTCCTGTAATATCCTTAGTTTTTGTAGTTTCTTTTGGTAATCTAGCAATAACATCACCAGCAAAAACTTTTTGGCCATCTTTAATAGAAAGTATTGAGTCTGGTACTAAATAATATCTTGCCTCGTTATCATCGGCTTTTTTAATTACATTACCTTTTTCATCTCTTAAAGTAATACGAGGTTTTAAGTCTGTACTTTTCGATTGAGCTCTCCAATCGATTACTGATTTAGAAGAAATTCCTGTAGCATCATCTGTAGTTTCTTGGATTGACACTCCATCGATCAAGTCTACAAAACTTGCTTCACCACTTTTTTCTGCAATAACAGGTGTTGTATAAGGATCCCATTCACAAATTTTAGTGTTGGCTTTAATCTTATCTCCATTATTAAAAAATAATTTTGATCCATAACCTACCTTATAAACTGCTATTTGAACTCCATTATCATCTTCTACAGAAAGTTGAGTATTTCTACCCATAACAATTAAATTTTTTTTCGAATCTTCTAAAATGTTTGAATTTAAAATTTTAAGTGTTCCAGCATTTTTACTTATAATTTGAGAATCCTGTTTGACAGATGCAGTACCACCAACGTGGAAAGTTCTCATTGTTAACTGTGTTCCAGGCTCACCAATTGATTGGGCTGAAATCATTCCTATTGCTTCCCCAACATGAACCATTTTACCTCTAGATAAGTCTCTACCATAACAAGTAGCACAAACACCTTTTTTTGAACTACATGTCATTACTGAATAAACCTTAATAGATTTGACACCAGCTGCATCAATTAAATCACAGCCAGCTTCATCAATCATTTTTGATTTTTTAATTACAATTTCTCCAGTTAATGGATTTTTAACATCATATGCTGTTACTCTACCTAAAGCTCTTTCTGATAAACTAACAACAATATTACCACCTTCTAAAATCTCAGAAAGCTCAATAAAACCAGGGTCATCACATTGAATTTTTGAAATTGTTAAATCTTGAGCAACGTCACAAAGTCTTCTTGTTAAATAACCTGAGCTTGCAGTTTTAAGCGCTGTGTCAGCAAGACCTTTTCTAGCTCCGTGAGTTGAGTTAAAATACTCTAGTGCCGTTAAACCTTCTTTAAAATTTGATATAATTGGAGTTTCAATAATTTCACCAGATGGTTTTGCAATTAAACCTCTCATTCCAGCTAATTGTTTCATTTGAGCAGCAGATCCTCTGGCACCACTATCTGCCATCATATAAACAGAATTAATTTTTAGTCCATCTGGAGTTTTTTCAGTTGCAGAAATTCCTCTCATCATTTCACCAGCAACTTTATCCGTACATTTGGACCAAGCATCAACAACTTTGTTGTATTTTTCACCTCTTGTGATTAGTCCTTCAGAATATTGAGTTTCATAATCTGCAATTAATCCTTTTGTATCTTCAATTAATTGAGTTTTACTTGCAGGTATTACAAGATCATCTTTACCAAAAGATATACCCGCTTTAAAAGCATGCTTAAAACCAAGGTCTTTTAATTTATCACAAAATATTACTGTAGATTTTTGACCACAGAACCTGAAAACAACATCAATTATTTCAGAAACTATTTTCTTAGGCAACAATCTATCTACTAGAGAAAATTTGATATTATTGTTCTTTGGTAAAAGGTTTGCTAATAAAAATCTACCTGCAGTTGATGTGTACTTTTCGTATTTTTTATTTCCATTTTCATCAACAGTTTCTATTCTAGATATTATTGTGCTGTGAACTTTAATTTGCTCTGAAGCTAAAGCAAATTCTATCGCATCAACATCAACAAAATAACCTGATGGTTTATCAGTCATAGGTTCTTGAGAAAGATAATATATTCCTAAAATCATGTCCTGACTTGGTACGATAATTGGTTTACCATTTGATGGTGATAAAATGTTATTAGTAGATAACATTAATATTCTTGCTTCAAGTTGCGCCTCCAAACTTAATGGAACGTGAACTGCCATTTGGTCTCCATCAAAGTCAGCGTTAAAAGCAGCACAAGTTAAAGGATGCAATTCAATAGCATCACCTTCTATTAATTTAGGTTCAAATGCTTGAACACCTAATCTGTGTAGTGTTGGTGCTCTATTTAATATTACCGGGTGCTCTCTAACAATCAGTTCTAAAGCATCCCAAACAGCATTAGTTTCTTTTTCAACTAATTTTTTAGCTTGCTTAATTGTTGATGCTAAACCTAATTTATTTAATCTTGCATAAAGAAAAGGTTTAAATAGTTCTAATGCCATTTTTTTTGGTAATCCACATTCGTGAAGTTTCAAATCTGGACCAACAACGATTACTGATCGACCTGAATAATCAACTCTTTTACCTAATAAGTTTTGTCTAAATCTACCCTGCTTACCTTTAAGCATTTCAGCTAATGATTTAAGTGGTCTTTTTCCTGTTCCAGTTATTACTCTACCTCTTCTACCATTATCAAATAATGCATCAACAGACTCTTGAAGCATTCTTTTTTCATTTCTAACAATAATATCTGGTGCTTTAAGATCCATTAATCTTTTTAATCTATTATTTCTATTTATAACTCTTCTATAAAGGTCATTAAGATCAGATGTTGCAAACCTACCACCATCTAAAGGAACTAGAGGTCTTAATTCTGGTGGTATTACTGGTACAACAGTTAAAATCATCCACTCTGGTTTTTGTCCTGTTTCAATAAATGATTCTACTAGCTTTAATCTTTTAATTGCTCGTTCTTCGTTTACTTTTGATTTTGTTTCTTTAATGAAACTAACAAGTTTAGTTCTTTCAAGTTCTAAATCTAAATTTTTTAACATTTCAAGTACCGCTTCCGCACCAATTCCTGCTGTAAATGACTCTTCACCAAATTCATCTTGATATTTAGCTAATTCCTCCTCATTAAGAAGTTGGTTTTTTTGTAAGCCAGTTAATCCTGGTTCAATGATAATAAAATTCTCAAAATAAAGAACTCTTTCAATTTCTTTAAGTTTCATATCAACAGCAAGAGCAATTCTGCTAGGAAGAGATTTTAAAAACCAAATATGAGCTACTGGGGTTGCAAGATTTATGTGACCCATTCTCTCTCTTCGAACATTGGATTTAGTAACCTCTACACCGCATTTTTCACAAATGATTCCTCTGAATTTCATTCGCTTGTATTTTCCACACAAGCATTCGTAGTCTTTAATTGGTCCAAAAATTCTTGCACAAAATAAACCATCTTTTTCTGGTCTAAAAGTTCTGTAATTAATAGTTTCAGGTTTTTTAATTTCACCAAATGTCCATGATTTAATTTTTTCAGGACTTGCTAGTGTAATTTTAATACTGTTAAAATTTTGAGCTTCCGAGATTTCAGTGTTTTTAAATAAATCTGTTAATTCTTTTTTCATATTTAATTAAGCTCCACGTTTAATGCTAATGATTTAATTTCTTTAACCAATACGTTAAATGACTCAGGTATTCCTGACTCAAAATTTTCTTCACCCTTAACTATTGTTTCATAGACTTTGACCCTACCTGCAACATCATCAGATTTAACAGTTAAAATCTCTTGCAAAGTATAAGATGCTCCATATGCTTCTAAAGCCCATACTTCCATTTCACCAAATCTTTGGCCACCAAGCTGTGCTTTACCACCCAATGGTTGTTGTGTTACCAGACTATAAGGTCCAGTAGATCTAGCATGAATCTTATCTTCGACTAAATGGTGAAGTTTAAGCATGTAAATTATTCCAACTGTTACAGGTCTATCAAATTTTTCCCCTGTTCTACCATCCCATAAATATGTTTGTCCTGAACCAGGAAGTTTTGCAAGTTCTAACATTTCAGTAACATTTTTCTCTTTAGCTCCGTCAAATACTGGTGTTGATATAGCAATACCGTTTTGTAAATTCTCACATAGATCTTTAAATTCAGGTTTAGTTAATTTCTCAACTTTTTCATTGAAAATTTCTTCACCATAAACAGATTTTAAAAATTTAGATATCTTCTCAGTTTTCTCAATTTTTTTATTATTTTCGTTAACTAATTTTTTAACTTCTTCACCAAATTCTTTACATGCCCAACCTAAATGAGTCTCTAGTATCTGACCTACATTCATACGACTTGGGACACCAAGTGGATTTAAAACTATATCTACAGGTCTTCCATCTTCTCTATATGGCATATCTTCTACAGGAACAATTTTACTAACAACACCTTTGTTACCGTGTCTTCCAGACATTTTATCACCAGGTCTTAGCCTTCTCTTAATTGCAACAAAAACTTTAACCATTTTCATCACACTTGGTAATAAATCATCTCCACTTCTAATCTTTAAAACTTTATCTTCAAATCTTTCAGTAATATCTTGTTTAGCTTTATTATACTGATCTTTAAGTTGGGCTAATGTTGCCTCATCGTTAACATTACCTACTGTAATTTTAAATACATCATTAACTGATAAATTATCTATTGTATCAAAATCTAGTTTTGTGCCTTCTGCTAAATCTTTAACTTTTTTAGTTAATGAAGATCCTGATAAAAATTGAGATGCTCTTTGTTTAATACTTCTTTCTAAAATTTCTTCCTCAACAATTTTATCTTGTTGAACTTCCTCAATTTCGGCTCTTTCAATTGTAATTGATCTTTCATCTTTCTCTATACCATGTCTATTGAATACCCTTACATCAACAACTGTTCCACTGCTTCCTCTAGACATTCTTAAAGATGTATCAGTTACATCAATTGCTTTTTCACCAAAAATTGATCTTAATAGTTTTTCTTCTGGACCTGAAGCAGAGTCTCCTTTTGGAGTTACTTTTCCAACTAGAATATCGCCTGCATTAACTTCTGCACCGATGTAAACAACACCAGATTCATCTAAGTTTTTAAGAGCCTCTTCGTTAACGTTTGGAATATCTCTAGTAATATCTTCTTCGCCAAGTTTTGTATCTCTAGCCATAATTTCATACTCAACAATGTGTACAGAGGTAAATACATCGTCAGTCACACATCTTTCTGATATCAAGATAGAGTCTTCAAAGTTATATCCTTGCCAAGGCATGAAAGCTACTGTCACATTTTTTCCTAAAGCTAGTTCACCCAATTTAGTGGATGGACCATCTGCTATAATATCTCCAGATCTAACTTTATCACCAACTCTTACTAAAGGTTTTTGGTTAATACATGTATTTTGGTTTGATCTTTTAAATTTTTGAAGATTGTAGATATCAACACCTGATTTAGAAAAATCAGTTTCTTCTGTTGCTTTAATTACAATTCTCTTTCCATCAATTTTATCAACAGTACCATCACGCTTAGCTACAATAGTTACTCCCGAATCTAAAGCTACATCACTTTCAATTCCTGTTCCAACTAATGGAGACTCTGGTTTTAACAATGGAACTGCTTGTCTCATCATATTTGAACCCATTAATGCCCTGTTAGCATCATCATTTTCCAAGAAGGGAATTAATGAAGCTGCTACTGATACAAGTTGTTTGGGTGATACATCAATATAATCAATATTTTTAGGATTAGATAAAACAAAATTCAAATTTTCTCTACAAGGAACTAATTCTTCTAAAATTTTACCATTTTTATCAATCTTTGCATTTGCTTGTGCAATTGTATATTTGGTTTCTTCCATTGCTGACAAATATTCAACATTATCTTGAACCACTCCATCTTTTACTTTTTTGTAAGGGCTTTCGATAAAACCATATTTATTTATTTTAGCATAAGTTGATAAACTGTTTATTAAACCAATGTTTGGTCCTTCTGGTGTTTCGATTGGGCAAATTCTTCCGTAGTGAGTTGGGTGAACATCACGTACTTCAAAACCAGCTCTTTCTCTAGTAAGACCACCAGGTCCTAATGCTGAAACTCTTCTTTTGTGAGTTATTTCAGATAAAGGATTTGTCTGGTCCATAAATTGTGAAAGTTGAGAACTTGCAAAAAAATCTTTTAAAGAAACAGTTAATGGTTTTGCATTGATTAAATCTTGTGGCATAGCTGACTCAACATCAAGAGTTGTCATTTTTTCTTTAATTGCTCTTTCCATTCTATAAACACCAATTCTTGCTTGGTTTTCAACTAATTCACCAACTGAACGAACTCTTCTATTTCCTAGGTGATCAATATCATCAACTTCATCTTTACCATCTCTTAAGTCTAGCATCTTGTGTACTATTGCAACAATATCATCATTTCTTAATATTGTTATTTTATCAGAACATTCCTGCTCTAATCTTGAATTCATTTTAACTCTACCCACATCAGATAAATCGTATCTGTCAGAACTAAAAAATAGATTATTAAAAATTTGAGTTGCGATTTCAATAGTAGGAGGCTCACCTGGTCTTAACATTTTGTAGACTTCTGTTATTGCATCATTCTTGTTATTATTTTTATCTGCTAAAATTGTTGTAAGTAAATAAGGACCTTTGTTTATAGAATTTGTAACAGAAATTTGTAATGTATGAATGTTGGCATCTAAAATTTGTTGAATTATAGTGTCATTTATTTCTGTACCTATTCCAAATACTCCTTCTTCTTCATCATCACTAACCTTAACATCTCTATGCAAAAATTTTCCAAACAAAGACTCTCTTGATACTAAAATGTCTTTTAAACCATCATTTGCTAGTTTTTTAGCATTTAAGAAATTAATTTTATCACCTAATTTAACTACAACCTCACCTGTTTTAGCATCAATTACTTCTTCTGAGAAATTTTTAGCTTTGTAGTTTTCTGGATTAAATTTAGTTTTCCACTTTTCAGTTTTAGGATCAAAACTATATTGCTCGCTTGAGTAAAATTCATCAGCAATTTCAGCTTTTGTAAAACCAAGGGCTAACAATAAAGTAGATACAAAAATTTTCTTTTTTCTATCAATCTTAAAATATAAAAAATCTTTAACATCATATTCTAAATCTAGCCAAGATCCTCTATTAGGAATTACTCTACAATTAAATAATAGTTTACCACTTGCATGTGTTTTACCTTTATCATGATCAAAAAATACACCTGGACTTCTGTGCATTTGATTAACAACAACTCTTTGAACGCCGTTAGTAATAAAAGTTCCACTATTAGTCATCATAGGAACTTCACCCATGTAAACTTCTTGCTCTTTTGCAGATAATATATCTTTAGTATTATTTTCTTGATCTATTTCATAAACAACTAATCTCAATGTACACTTAAGAGCTGATGAATAAGTTAATCCTCTAGTGATACATTCCTCAACATCAAATTTTGGTTTATCTAATCTATAGGAAACATATTCCAAAGTTGCCTTATCATTCAAATCTTCAATAGGAAATATGCTTTTAAATACTCTATCAAAACCTTTTGTTAATTCAGTTTCTGAATTAAAATCAGTTAATTCTTTATAAGAGTTTTTTTGAACCTCAATTAGATTAGGTATAGATAAACTTTCTTTTAGCTTACCAAAACTTTTTCTTATGTTTTTCTTCTCAGTAAAAGATAATTGCATTTATGTTTAATAATACTGATTATAAATAATCAGTATTTGAATTCTTTCTTATTAATTTATTTAAGTTCTACTTTAGCGCCTGCTGCTTCTAACTTAGCCTTGATTTCTTCAGCATCTTTTTTGTTAACACCTGATTTAACTTCTTTAGGTGCTCCCTCAACAAGATCTTTAGCCTCTTTTAAACCTAGTGAAGTTGCTGCTCTAACTTCTTTGATTACATTAATTTTTTTCTCACCAGCAGAAACAAGCATGATTGTAAAATCATCTTTGTCCTCAGCTGGAGCTGCGCCTGCAGCGGCTGGAGCTGCTGCTGCCATTGGAGTTACACCCCATTTTTCTTCTAATTGCTTTGAAAGATCAGCTGCCTCTGCAACAGTTAAACTTGATAGGTCCTCAATTATTTTATTTAGGTCAGGCATATTTAATTACTCTTTGGGTTGTGTTTCAGAATTTTCTGTCGACAAACTACTCATTTTTTCCGAGTATGCAAGCAAAATACTAACTAATTTTGATGCTGGCGCGTTTAAAATACCTACAATATTAGCCCTTGCTTCGTCTAACGTTGGTAAACTAGCTACATTCTGGACACCAGCCTGATCAAGGACTTCATTATCCATTATTCCACCAATTAACTTTAAATTTTCATTATCTTTTGCGAATTTAGAAAGAATCCTAGCTGACATGATGGCATCTTCACCGAATGCTACAGCTGTTGGTCCAGTAAATAAATTTGATAAATCCTTACATTTGGTTTTTTCTATAGCCAGTTTAGTAATTCTATTTTTTGTTATTTTAAAAATAATTCCATGTTCTCTCATTTGGGCTCTTAACTCATCTAATTGTGTCATTGTTAAACCTTGATAATGAGTAACCATTACAGCCTTACTATTTTCAAACTGTGTTGACATTTCTGAAATGTAGCTTTTTTTTTGTTCTTTATTAAGCATGATTATATCGACTTTCCTAATTTAACTTTATAAGAAACACCCATTGACGATGTAGCAAAAGTATTCTTAATTAAATCACCTTTTAAAGTGTTGTTAGATTTTTCTTTCTCTAAGGTATCTATAATTGCATAAAAATTCTTTAACAATTGATCATCATGAAATGATTTTTTTCCAATACTAACTCCAATATTTCCATCTTTATCATTTCTAATTTCAACTTGACCTGATTTTGCATTTGTTACTGCTTCTTTAATATTTTCTGAAACAGAACCAAGTTTAGGATTTGGCATTAAGCCTTTTGGTCCTAAAACTTTTCCTAATTTAGAAAGTTTAATCATCATGCCTGGAGTACAAATTAATTTTTCAAAATTTAACTCACCACCTTTAATCTTTTCAACAAATTCATCACTTCCAACAATATCTGCTCCTGCATCTTTTGCTTCTTGAGCTTTAGCATCTTCGCAAACAACTGCTACTTTTACATTTTTACCTGTACCACCTGGTAAATTAACCACAGTTCTTATATTTACTTCACTTTTCTTTTGCTTATTGTTTATTTGGAAACTTAAATCTAAAGACTCATCAAATTTTGTTGTACAATTTTTTTTAATTTCAGGCAAAAGCTTTTCTAAAGGTTCTGCAATTAAATCTTTTGTCTTTTCAGGTAATTTTTTATATCTTTTTGATGCCATTACTCTTTAACCTCAATTCCCATTGATCTAGCTGATCCTGCTATAATTTTTACAGCTTCTTCTAAATCATGAGCATTTAAATCTTTCATTTTTTGAGTTGCTATATCTTCTAATTGTTTTTTTGATATTGATCCAACAATGCTTCTTCCAGGCTCTTTCGACCCACCTTTAAGTTTAACTGCTTCTTTAATAAAAAAAGATGCTGGAGGAGATTTAATTTTAAAATCAAATTTTTTATCTTTATAAACTGTAATTTCAACTGGAACAGGCTTACCTGCCATTGATTTTGTTTTATCATTAAAAGCTTTGCAAAATTCCATTATATTAACACCTCGTTGACCTAAAGCTGGACCAACTGGTGGGGCTGGATTTGCTTGTCCACCCTTAATTTGTAATTTTATAAATCCACTAATTTCTTTTGCCATTAACTTGCTTTCTCAACTTGGTTATATTCTAAATCTACTGGTGTTGGACGTCCAAATATAGAAACTGACACCTTAAGTCTAGACTTTTCTTCATCAATATCTTCCACCATTCCACTGAATGATGCAAAAGGACCATCTACAACCTGAACTTTTTCACCAATGTTGTACTCTATACCAGATTTTGGCTGAGCTACACCATCTTTTATTTGACCTAAAATCTTTTCAATTTCTTTATCTGAAACAGGAACAGGGATACCTTTAGACCCAAGAAATCCACTTACTCTCTTTAAATTTTTAATCATGTGATAAATATCGTTATCCATTTCACATTTTACCAAAACATATCCTGGAAAATATTTCTTTTTTCTTTGAATTCTTTTTCCTCTTTTAACTTCAGTTACATCATGTGTTGGAACTATAATTTCTTCAAATTTATCAGAGATTTTAGCTTTTTCAGCTTCTTCTCTAATTAATCCTGAAACCTTATTCTCAAAATTTGAATGTGATTGAACTATGAACCAATTTTTCATTAAATACTCACTTTAAGTAATATTTCTAAAAAAAACTTTAAAACCTGATCTAATAGAAGAAAAAACAATGACATTACAACAGCCATCACAAAAACCATTAATGCGCCCTGCAATGTCTCTTTCCATGTCGGCCATGAAACTTTAAAAGCTTCTTGTTTGACTTCCTGAATAAATTTAATCGGGTTTCTCATAATAATTTAGCTCTAATTGGCAGGAGCGGAGGGACTCGAACCCTCAGCCTCCGGTTTTGGAGACCGGCGCTCTA
>JGI20156J14371_10004145_pt1 | contig 10578 bp, 13 predicted proteins | sample COG_06_FD_14371 | JGI IMG/M metagenome (IMG submission 14371) | reverse complement strand
ATGATCTTGCGGAATATACAAATGCCATTAAACAAAAAATGGTTATGAAAAGAGAAGTAATAGCTGACAAAGGTATATGGACTGCGAAAAAAAGATATATGTTAAATGTATTAGACGAAGAAGGTATTACTTTTGATGAACCTAAACTAAAGATTATGGGTATTGAAGCTGTGAAGTCATCTACACCAGAAGTTTGTAGAGGAAAGATTAAAGAAGCTATCAAACTTATAATGACTAAAGGTGAAGATGAACTACAAGCATTTGTTGCCGAATTTAAAAAAGAGTTTTATCAAATGACAGCTGAACAAATATCTTTTCCTAGGTCTTGTAATAATTTAAAAAAATACAAACATAGTAGTAATATATTCATTAAAGGTACACCTATTCATGTTAAAGGTGCTTTAATATATAATGAACAATTAAAAAGATTTAAGTTACATAGAAAGTATCCATTAATACAAGAAGGTGATAAGATTAAGTTTCTAAAACTAAAAGAAGCTAATCCATTTAAGTTTGATGTAATAAGTTATGTAACAAAACTACCTAGTGAATTTACATTACAAGAATATATTGATTATGATATTATGTTTCAAAAAACATTTTTAGACCCTATGAGTTTTATACTTAACTCTATTGGTTGGACATATGAAAAGACAGCTAGTCTGGAGGATTTCTTTGTCTAGTTTTTTTATAGGAGTGATCTGTGCACATTGGGGGTTTGCCACTGGTAATCTACTTGCGTTTAAAACAAATTGGTCTATACCTAGATTTTTACTAATAGTAATACTAATAAGATACTTTTTTTTAACTTATGGAATTTAATACAAACAAAAAACATGGAGTAATATATGCTGACCCACCGTGGTATTTTAAAACGTATAGTAACAAAGGAAAGGATAAAAGTCCTGAAAGACACTATCCTTGTATGTCTCTCTCTGACATTATTAGGTTACCTGTTGGTAATCTTGCTAAGGACGATGCAGTCCTTTTAATGTGGGTAGTTGATCCACTATTAGACCAGGCATTTAAAGTTATAGATGCCTGGGGTTTCAAGTATAAGACAGTAGGTTTTACTTGGGCGAAAACGAATCGAACTAAAATGGGTTTCTTCACAGGTCTAGGTTACTGGACTAGAGGTAATCCAGAAATGTGCTTATTGGCTACAAGGGGTAAACCTAAACGGCTAAATAAAAGTATACCACAATTAGTTGTGGACCAAAGACGAGAACATAGTAGAAAACCAGATATAGTATATGACCATATTGAGAAGATGTTACCAGGGCCTTATATTGAATTATTTGCTCGTAGAAAACGAGAAGGCTGGACAAGTTGGGGTAATGAAGTTTGATTTTAGACTTGACTTTATCAGTATTGTGTGTTATACTCATATATGTTTTTATCATAATATTATTTAAAATGTGGGACAATGAACAATTATAAAAGATATACTTTACAAGATACTTTAGATAGTGAAAAAAGAGCATTGTTTAATGTGTTATCAACTTTCGCTGGTGGTGGTGGTTCGTCAACTGGTTATAGATTAGCTGGTGCGAAGATACTTGCCGTTAATGAATTTGTTGAAGAAGCACAAAACACATATAGAGAAAACTATCCTGATACTGTTATCGTACCAGGTGATATAAAAAAATTAACAGGTACATATCTTATGGAACAAGCTGGTGTTAAAGTAGGTGAGTTAGATATATTAGATGGCTCTCCTCCTTGTTCAGCGTTCAGTATGGCTGGTTCTATATCGCATGGTGGCGGTAACACACACGCAGATGCGTTTAATAAAACTAAACAATATTCAGATATAAAAGGTGTAGAGAATGTAGAAGATTTATTCTTTGAATTTTTAAGAGTGGCTAAAGATATAAAACCAAAAGTTATTATTGGTGAGAATGTTGAAGGTCTAACAATGGGTGAAGCCAAAGAGTATTTTCATAAGATACAAAATACATTTGAAGATATAGGTTATCTTATAGTTGCTAATGTATTGGATTCAAGTTACTTTGGTGTACCACAATCTCGTAAAAGATGTTTCTTTATAGGTGTAAGAGAAGATGTTGCTGAGAAAGTTGGTATAAACTTTATGACCATGTATCAATTATATCCTGATAAGAATGATTTTAGAACTACACTTGGTGAAGCAATTAATGATGTAGTGAATGATGATAAAGAAGAACTAGATTATTTGTTTGATAAGATTAGTCCAGAGAAGGCTGTTGGTAAAACATTAATGAAAATGCCAAAGGATCCAGACAAAGTATTGACTGGTATGGATTACCATGACAAAGGTCATCACTTTAATTTAAAGAGAAGTAGTTTAAGAAAACCTTGTCCAACAATTACTGCGATGGGTAATCTTGCTGGTGTTGCTGGTACTTGCCACCCACTAGAAGATAGAAAGTTTACTATAAAAGAATTAAAAAGAATTATGTCGTTACCTGAAGACTTTAAATTGACAGGTAAACATAAACAACAATCAGAACGGATAGGTCGTATGGTTCCACCGTTGATGATGAAGGCACTTGCTGAAAGTGTTTATAACAAAGTGTTAAAACCATATAAGGAGTTAAACAATGACTAAATTTACTTTTGCTACAAGTAAGGAAGGCTTTGATAATCACATAGACAAATCTGTTCGTGGTTATAGTCATTTATGGGGTGATATACTTAACCTATCAAAATATTTCGTAGAAGATTATACGCAAGTTGTTGATATGGGTTGTTCTTCAGGTAAACTTTTAAAAGGTATGATAGAACAAAACAATAAGAATATTCCTCACGCACAATACACAGGTATAGAAATAGAAGAAGATTTTTTTGGTGACTATTCACATGACGAAGAAAAGTATCATCAATTAAATTACTTTAGAGGTGATGTAAGAGAGTTTGATTTTCAAAACTGTTCTTTGGTTACTTCTATATTTACTTTACAATTTATGTCACCAAAAGATAGACAAGAAGTAATTAATAAAATTTACAAAGGTCTTAATACTGGTGGTGCGTTTATCTTTTCAGAAAAAACTTTTAGTTGTAATCCAAGGGTACAAGATATGATGACCTTTATGTTTTACGATTATAAAAGACAACACTTTTCTGATAAAGAAATACTTGACAAAGAAGTGACGCTAAGACATATGATGAAACCAAATACAAAAACTGAATTGTATAAAATGGTACAAGATGCTGGCTTTGAAATACATACTTTTTGGCAAAACTTTAATTTCGTTGGTATTGTTGCTTTAAAGAAATAATAAATATTTCTATGGCGATACCTAAAGCGAAGTATGAAGAACTAAAAGAGTATTGGGATTATCAGCGAAAAATAGAATACAATAGAGAAGTAATCTATCATATGGCTGACAAGTTTCAAAATAGAGTTTATAATGATTTTGGTAATATTTCAATAGATGAATTAAAAAATCTATTATGGACAAGAGTAAAACCTAGAGACTATGAAGAGCCTAGAAAAGGTTATGTGCCAGAAGACCCTAATTTAAGAATTGAAGGAGAAGGTGAAGCTTTTCTACCAGAGATTATGATACCAAAAGATGATGAGCATTTTAAGGGTTGACATTTTAAGTAGAATGATATATAATAAGAACATAAATTTATAGGAGTTATGGAATGAGTGATTTTTTAAAAGATATAATTAAAGAAACTGGTAATGAATATGCTGGTTTAGTAAGTGATGGAATTGATAGTGCTGATGTAACAAGTTTTATAGACACAGGCTCTTATTCATTTAACGCATTATTGTCTGGTACTATCTATGGTGGTATGCCAAGTAATAAGATTACAGCAATCGCTGGTGAAGCAGCAACAGGTAAAACATTTTTCGCACTAGGTATATGTAAAGCATTTTTAGATAAGGATCCTGACGCAGGTATTATCTATTTTGAATCAGAAAGTGCTATCTCAAAACAAATGATTGAGGCTAGAGGTATTGATTCTAAAAGAATGGTTATCGTACCAGTTGCCACAGTACAAGAATTTAGAAACCAGTCAATCAAAATATTAGACAAATATATTGAACAAACAGAGAAGACTAGAAAACCTTTAATGTTTGTACTTGACAGTTTAGGTATGTTATCTACTACAAAAGAAATGGAAGATACTGCCGCAGGTAAAGAAACAAGAGATATGACTAGATCGCAGATAGTCAAATCAACATTTAGAGTATTAACATTGAAACTTGGTAGAGCAAATATACCAATGATTATGACTAACCACACATATGACGTTATAGGTTCAATGTTCCCTCAAAAAGAAATGGGCGGTGGAAGTGGTTTAAAATACGCTGCCTCATCAATCATCTATCTCAGCAAAAGAAAAGACAAAGAAGGTACTGAGGTCGTTGGAAATATTATACATTGTAAAAATTTTAAATCTAGGTTAACAAAAGAGAACGCAATGATAGATGTCAAGCTTACTTACAAGACAGGTTTAGACAAATATTATGGTCTTATAGAACTCGGCGAAGAAGCTGGTGTCTTTAAGAAAGTATCTACAAGATATGAAATGCCAGATGGTTCTAAAGTTTTTGGTAAAAATATCAACGACAATCCTGAAAAATATTTTACAAAAGAAGTATTAGACAAAATAGATGAAACAGCAAAAAGAAAATTCCTCTACGGATCAGACGAAGAAGACACCAATTAAAAGATACGCCTTTGCTCAAAAAGAAGGTGACGATTTTAGTTGTGTAAAACTTTTAGATGGACAATACGAAGGTATCATCTACAAGTATAACAAGGTAGCGTTTGAAACAGAACCATTAGATAGTGGTGAGATACCATTAAGATTTACATATGACATTATGACAAATCCTAATGAGGAAGATATATTATCTGCAGACTTTAGAAACTACATTGGAGATATACTTGTTGAAATAGTAGATCAACAATTAAAAGAGGGTAAGGCTGATTTTGGAAAATAATTTTATAGTAACATATGATAATGTATTGTCTAAAGAACAATGTACACACCTTATTGATAAGTTTGAAGACAGTAGAATACAATGGCAAAAGACAGAACTAAAAGACCATAGATCATTTACTGAAATTAATATAAATGCATATGAAGATTGGAAAGAGTATGAAAAAATAATATACACTACATTAAGACCATACATTGATAGATATGCTGAAAGATTTAAAATTACTCATAATTGGCCAGAGAGATTCGGTTGGGAACAAATTAGATTTAAGAAGTATGAAGTAAACGATAAAGATGAATTTAAAGAGCATGTTGATGTTATGGATTATGCTAGTGCTAAAAGATTTTTAGTATTCTTTTTATATCTAAATGACAACGAGGGAGGGTTGACAAGCTTCCCAGAATATGATACAATGATACAACCAAAGGCTGGTACGTTACTAATGTTTCCACCATTATGGACACATAAACATATAGGTCATAAGCCAATTAAGAAACCAAAATATATAATAGGAAGTTATTTACATTACGCATGAATGATAGAATAGAACATACAATATTAAATAATCTTTTCTTTAATGAAGATTTTACAAGAAAAGCTATTCCATTTCTTAAAGAAACATATTTTCCTAAAAGAGATGAGAAGATATTATTTTCTGAAGTATCAAAGTTTCTACACACTTATAATAATTTACCTACTAAAGAATCTATATTAATTGAACTTAATAATAGAAAAGATTTAAACGAAACAGAATATAAAGATGTTAAAGAGTTAGTTGCTAGTATATCACAAGAAGATACAGATTTAAAATGGTTACTAGACACAACAGAAAAGTTTTGTAAAGATAGAGCTGTTCACAATGCTGTATTAGAAGGTATTACAATTTTAGAAGGTAAAGATAAAACAAGAACACCAGAGTCATTACCTAGTTTATTAAGTGATGCGTTAGGTGTAAGTTTTGATAAACACGTTGGCCACGATTACATAGAAGACGCACAAGATAGATTTGATTGGTACCACACTAAAGAAAAAAGATACCCATTTGATTTATCATACTTCAATAGAATTACAAAAGGTGGTATACCAAGTAAAACTTTGAATATCGCTTTGGCTGGTACTGGTGTTGGTAAGTCTTTGTTTATGTGTCATGCTGCTTCATCTTTCTTAACACAAGGTTTAAATGTATTATACATTACTTTAGAAATGGCTGAAGAACGTATCGCTGAAAGAATAGACGCAAATTTATTTGATATATCAATGGACGATATTAGAAGTATGCCAAAAGAATTGTATGATAGTAAAGTTAAAAAATTAGAAGATAAGACAAATGGTAGATTAGTTATTAAAGAGTATCCTACTGCGTCAGCTCATAGTGGTCATTTCAAAGCACTAATAAATGAACTAGCGTTAAAGAAAAGCTTTAAGCCACAAGTCATCTTCATTGATTATTTAAACATCTGTGCTAGTGCAAGATTTAAAGGTGGTAATATATCATCTTATTTTTATATCAAAGCAATCGCTGAAGAATTAAGAGGTCTTGCTGTTGAACATGATGTTCCAATCTTTAGTGCAACACAAACAACTAGAACGGGTTTCGTAAGTACAGATATTGGTTTAGAAGATACTTCAGAATCATTTGGTCTACCAGCAACTGCTGACTTTATGTTTGCTCTTATGTCAAATGAAGAACTAGAAGGTCTGGGTCAAATGAAAGTAAAACAATTGAAAAATCGTTATAATGACCCTGGTATAAACAGGTCGTTCATTATAGGTGTTGATAGAGCTAAAATGCGTTTGTACGATACTGAAAATTCAGCACAAAATATAGTAGGTGGTAAAGAACTTAAACAACAGGAAAACTATCCATCTCCCGAAGAATCATACGAAAAGTTTTCCGATTTTAAATTATAGGAGAAATAATGAGTAAATTTGTAGTATTTACAAACGCCAATCCACCCTTTGAAGGAACTGATATAGTTATTAATGTTGATAATATTGTCACCATTTATAGAGATTTAACAAAAGAAAACAAAGTAGCATTATGGTCAAAAGAAAACTTTTGGCACGTAGAAGAAGATTTTAATACTGTTATGGAAAAAATAGGATTAGATTATAACGAAAAAGTAAAAGTTAAGGAGATTAATTAATGATTGAAAATAGTTTATTTACAATTCCAATGTGGTCAATACCTACTTTAAATTTTAAGAAGAAGAAACCACAATTAGAAAAATTATGTAAAGCATTTCCAGAAAGAAAACATGGTCTACAAACCTTTTCTACAAATAGACAAAAAGACAGATCAGGTTTTGCTGATGCTTTTAATAATATTATGGCTGAAGAATTAGGTATGTTGTCTCAAAAACTAAAAAAAGATATTCACTTACAAGATATATGGTCAGTATCATATAAAAAGGGTGACTATCATACTCCACACGATCATGGATCAGTAGGGTTAGCTGGCATACTGTATTTAAATATGCCTAAAGATGGATCAGTAACACAATATATACAACCTTGGAATGACTGGTATAGTGATAGAACAATATATTATCCATTAAAAGTTAATGAAGGTGATATAGTTATTACACCAAAATTTATTAGACATTTTACTGAACCTCATAAATCAAAACAAGTTAAAAGAATAATTAGTTGGGACATGAATATACTTTAATGGCTAAAAAACAAAAAGTAAGATTTCATAGAGGCGACAAACGACCTAATAATGAACAACCTGATTTATCATATACAAAGAAAATGATAAAGAGAGGTGAAGATATTATATGGCAAGTTATTGAGAAACCCACAAAGAATGTTATTAGCGAGTGCTTCTTTGAAGAAGACGCACATAATCTAGTTAAGTTTCAAAACAAACATAAAGTATGGGAACCCAATGGTGGTGTACCTAAATTCCTATGGACAAGGGTTTAGTCTTATAAATATAATAAACAATTGATTTATATGGAACAAGTGGATATAGTAATGGATAAAATGAGAGAAAGATGTTTAGTTTTAAGGGATTTACAACACAAGATAGGAACACACATTTAGAACACCTAGAGGACGATATAATAAATCGTGGATCAAAGGGTGGGCAAAATGCGTTAAACTTTTTAAGATCGGTGAGAGATATGCTCGCAGGTTCTTCAAATAAAAAAGTTAATATGACAGTTAAATGGGATGGCGCTCCAGCTATCATCTGTGGTATTAATCCAGAAAATGACAAATTCTTTGTCGGAACAAAATCAGTATTCAATAAAAATCCTAAAGTAAATTACACTAACGCAGATATAAGAAAAAATCACTCTGGCGAATTAGCGTCTAAACTATCAATCGCATTAAAAGAATTATCACGTCTAGGTATCAAAGGCGTATTACAAGGTGACTTTCTATTCGCACAATCAGATTTAAAAAAAATTACTTTAGATGGTGATGATATGATTTCATTTACACCTAATACAATTACATATGCTGTTCAAGCAAACTCTAGTATTGGTAGACAGATTAGTAGAGCAAGAATGGGAATTGTTTTTCACACAAAATACACAGGTAAGACTTTAGATAGTATGACAGCTGGATTTGGTACAGTTAGAGGTAGAGCAACTAATGTATTTCTAGCGAGTGCTGGTTACAAAGATGTATCTGGTTCTGCGAAACTTACAAGAAACGAACTAGCACAATTCAACGCAAAATTAAGAATGGCAGAAGGTTCACTTTCAAAGGCAGCACCGTTGTTAGATATAATGAGCGAGACATCTGCTGATGGTTTAGGTGTAGGGTTTAGATTAAAAACTTTCTTCAATCATCACATAAGAGGATCATCTGGTCATATGGCCAAAGTTAGAACTTTAGTAGATATGTTTAGAGATTATTATATTAATATTCTACAAGCAGAGATTGATAGTAAGAAGACAGATAAAGGAAAACAAAAGTACAAAGATATATTAGCAACAAATTTAAAATTTATAGATAGAAATAGAAATGCTTTAGTGATGGCTGTTGCCTCTCATGTTACTTTACAAAATGCTAAAGACTTTTTGATAAAGAAGATGAGTGAAATACAAAGCATAGGACATTTTTTAAAAACTTCTACTGGTTATAGAGTAACAAGTCCAGAAGGATATGTAGCAGTAGATAAAATAGCAGGAGCAGTTAAGTTAGTTGACAGAATGGAATTTAGTAGAGCTAACTTTACAATGCCAAAAGGATGGAGTAATTAATGGCTAAAACATTTAAACAATTTGAAGATTATGATATACAATGTGAAGAAGTAATATTTGAACACGAAAATGAGCCTTTACAAGAGGCAGAGTATCAAGGTAAGAAAGTAAAATTAAACGACCCTATTAGAGGTGGTTCTAAAAAGTTTTATGTGTATGTAAAAGATGGCGACAAGATTAAGAAAGTATCATTTGGTGATACAACTGGTCTATCTATTAAGAGAGATAATCCAGCTAGAAGAAAGTCATTTAGAGCAAGACACAATTGCGCTGATCCAGGACCAAAAACTATGGCAAGATATTGGTCTTGTTATCAATGGAGAGCTGGAGCAAAAGTAAATAATTAATGAAAAAACTAAATCAAATATTGCGAGAGGGTGTTTACGACCCAGGTATATTCAAAGCTTTCTTTTTAGCTGGTGGACCTGGAAGTGGTAAGTCATTTGTAACAGCTGGTGCCTTTGGTGGTACAGGATTAAAAACTGTTAACTCTGACGCAGCATTTGAAAGAGCTATGAAGAAAGGTAATCTATCATTAAAGATGCCTGACGAAGAAGAATATTTTAGAAACATTGTAAGAGCTAAAGCAAAGATGACTACTGCTACTCAATTAGATACTTACATACAAGGAAGATTAGGTTTAGTTATTGACGCAACTGGTAGAGATTTAAATACAATCAATAGTCAGAAAAGACAATTAGACTCTATAGGTTATGATAGTTATATGATCTTTGTTAATACAAGTTTAGAAGTAGCATTAGAAAGAAATAAAAATAGACCTAGAACTATACCAGAATATGTTGTAACGAATAGTTGGAATCAAGTACAAAGAAACATTGGTCAGTTTCAAAGAATTTTTAGTCCTAATAGAATGTTAATTGTTGATAACAATAGAAGTGAAAAAGAACTAGTGACAATAACACTTAACACAGCTTCTAGGTATATAAGAAGTCAATTAAGAGCAAGTCCACAAAATCTAACAGCTAAACAATGGATAGCTAAAGAAATGGAAGCTAAAAAAAGAAAATGAGATTTAAAGATTACATAAAAGAAAGTATCATAGATATACCTAGACAAAAATATGCGCCAGGTGTATTTGATGACGCTGATACTAATAATCCTAAACTTAAACAAAGTGTTAGAGATATTATCTTAAATCAAATAGATAAATTCCAAGAGAAGTATCCAGTAAAAAAATATTCATTAATAGGTTCTATACTTACTAAAAAATATAGAGACGATGCAGATTTAGATATTAATATCTTATTTGACGTACCCGAAGAAGATAGAGAAGAAGCTAGAAAAGAGTTAGCGTCTAGTTTAAGAAGCATAAATGGTAAACTTATTCCAGGTACTAAACACCCAATCAATTATTATGTTATTACCGATCCTGAATTAAAGAAAAAGAATGACGCA
>JGI20156J14371_10004143_pt1 | contig 10580 bp, 7 predicted proteins | sample COG_06_FD_14371 | JGI IMG/M metagenome (IMG submission 14371) | reverse complement strand
TTAGCTACAGACGCGATTCTTTCTTCTGAGCCAACAGATGTTCCTCCAAACTTTTGAACTATGATATTAGGCATATTTTTTTAGTTTGCGATGGATTTTACTGAATTTAAAATAGATGTCACGAATTCATTAAGATTTTTAGTCTCACCGGCTCCTTGAGCAAAATCTGGCCTTCCACCACCTTTGCCATCCAGCTGCTCACATAACAAAGAAACCACATCTTTTGCTGAAATCTTATCAACTAAATTCTCAGTTACTCCTACAACAACTGCTACTTTATTACCAATCACATTCAACAAAACAATACATCCTTTTGAAATCGAAGCTTTTTTACTATCAACCATTCCTCTTAAAAGCTTACTATCTTCAATGGCAACTTGCTCAACATGCAAAACCCAATCATTAATTTCATGAGACTCTGTTAAAACGATTTCTGCAGACTTAACTGACGTAGGACCGGTTTTTTTTAACTTCTTATTTTCTTCGATTAATGCCTCTACTTTTTCAAGTATTGCCTCTGCTGGAACATTTAATTTTTGCTGAAGTGATTCATTTACATTTCTTACTTTATTGATGAATTCTAAAGCTTTTTTCCCACCTAAGGCTTCGATTCTTCTCACACCTGATGCAACACTAGATTGGCTGGTTATAACAAAAACTCCAACATCTCCTGTTCTTTTGATATGAGTGCCACCACAAAGCTCAACTGAAAAAGATTTTTCACCCATGCTTAAAACTCTTACTTCATCTTCATATTTCTCACCAAACAATGCCTGAGCTCCAGAACTAATTGCATCATCTAGGTTCATGACTTCAGTTTTAACCTCAAGATTATTTAAAGATTCTTTGTTAACTATTTCTTCAATAGAGCATATTTCATCTTTCGTAAGAGGTTTAGGGTGAGAAAAATCAAATCTAAGCTTTGACTCATCTACCAATGACCCTTTTTGTTGAACATGGTTTCCAAGAACCTGTTTGAGTGCTGCATGCAATAGATGTGTAGATGAATGATGGATAGCTATAGCTGATCTTTTTTCTTTTTCAACACTCATATTAATTACATCACCATTTTTTAATGAACCTTTTTCGATAACTGCCTTATGTATAAAAACTTTTCCTTGTTTTTTACAATCTAAAATAGTACCAGTTGTCTTACCAGATATAAACCTGCCTGTATCTCCAACTTGACCGCCTGACTCTCCATAAAAAGGAGTTTTATCACAGGCAATAAAGATTTCTTCAGCCTCTTTTGCTTCCTCAACCCTATCTTGATTTTTCCAAAGAACTAAAATTTTAGATTCAGCTTCTAACGACTCATAACCAAGGAATTCAGTCTCATCAATACCTGATGCAGCAGGTAGCGAAGAAACAAAACTACTTCCTGCTTTAGACGATCGTTTTTGTTGATTCATGCTGGTCGTGAAACCTTCTTCATCAATTTTTAGTCCTTTCTCTCTAGCAATATCTGCTGTTAGATCATACGGAAAACCAAAAGTATCATGAAGTTTAAATACTACAGTTCCAGGTATTACATCATCATCAAGATTATTAATTGCCTCTTCTAAAATATTTATTCCTTTATCTAGAGTTTCAAAAAATTTAATTTCTTCATCCTTTATGGTCTGAGTAATATGCTCTTTTTTTTCTTTGAGCAAAGGATATGCTTTATTCATTAACTTTTCTAAATCTTGGACCAGCATGTGTAAAAATGGTTTTGTGGCACCCATCTTGTATCCATGTCTTATGGCTCTTCTTAATATCCTTCTTAAGACATAGCCTCTGCCCTCATTCTCCGGCACAATTCCATCAGCTATTAAGAAGCTGGTTGATCTAATATGATCTGAGATAACTTTATGTGACTCACTTTCATCATTACCTAAGACTCTCTGAGATGCTTTAATTAAATCTTTAAATAAATCAGTATCGTAATTAGAATTTACTCCCTGCATCACTGCAGCAATTCTCTCTAGTCCCATACCTGTATCAACTGATGGTTTTGGCAGAGGACTCATCTTGCCCGAATCATCTCTGTTATATTGCATGAAAACTAGATTCCATATTTCTACATAACGGTCACCCTCATCACCATCAGATCCAGGAGGTGTTCCTTCAATATGATCACCGTGGTCGTAATATATTTCCGAACAAGGCCCGCATGGTCCTGTATCGCCCATTGACCAAAAGTTATCTTCATCACCAAGCCTTACAATTCTTTCTGGCTTAACGCCAATTACTTCTTTCCAAATTTTTGCAGCCTCATCATCGTCTTTATAAACTGAAATCCATAATTTATCTTTTTCTAAACCCAATACTTCTGTTAAAAACTCCCATGCATATTTGATAGCATCTTCTTTGAAATAATCTCCAAAGCTGAAGTTTCCTAACATTTCAAAAAAAGTATGATGTCTCAAAGTGTATCCAACATTCTCAAGATCATTATGTTTTCCGCCTGCCCTTATACATCTTTGAGAGGTTGTAGCGCGAACATACTTCCTTGATTCAGTTCCTAAAAAAACATCTTTGAATTGAACCATTCCTGCATTAGTAAATAATAAAGTCTCGTCATTTGCTGGTATAAGAGGGCTCGAATCCACAATATGATGCTCTTTAGAATTAAAGTATTCGAGGAAAGCTTGTCTTATGTCGCTAGTATTCATTGTTAGTAAGTTACTAATTTTTTATATTTTTTATAATTCTCTATATAGTGTTGAGCTCCTGTCGAAACCATTTTTTGCTCATCATCACTTAAAGTTCTCTTTATTTTTCCTGGCATTCCAATAACCATCGATCCATCAGGGATTTCCATTCCTTCGGTAATTAAAGCCTTCGCTCCAATAATACAATTTTTACCTATTTTGGCTCCATTTAAAACCACAGAACCTATACCAATGAGACTTCCATCACCTATTTCGCATCCGTGAAGCATAACCATGTGGCCAACTGTTACATTTTTACCTATTAAACATTTATAACCAGGATCGGTATGAATAACTGATCCGTCTTGAATATTTGAACCTTCTCCAACCACTATGGGTTCATTGTCTCCTCTTAGAGTTGCATTAAACCAAATGCTTGCATCTTTAGATAACTGAACATCACCAATTACAACTGCATTGGGTGCTATATAAAAATCATCGCCTTCTGTTTTTAATTTTTTATCGCCTAAATCAATAATCATATTGTTCTCTAATAATATCTAAATCAGCTTTTATAACTTTATCAAAACAAGTATTTATAAAGTCTGCTGTTATCAGTGCTGTAAGACCCCATATTGTTTGATCATTATAAACCCAACTAGGCACTATTACATTTGTATTCTTTCTTTCTATATTATGTTCACGGGCATTCTTTATTAAAAACTCTAATGGGACGGTAAATGTATGAGCTATTTCATCATTATCTATAAAATTTTGCCTTTTTGTAACTAGGCCTATAAAAGGATTTACTTCGATTTTATGTTTTGAAATTAAATAGTTAAGAGAACCCAGGTAGGTAACATCATCTATATTTAAATTGATTTCTTCTTTAGATTCTCTTAAAGAGGTTTCATATAAATCCTTATCGCCTTCTTCCCACTTACCTCCTGGAAAACTAACTTCACCTGAATGTGTTGAGACTTTAGCTGAACGCTGAGTATATATCACTTCTGGATTTTCAATATACTCATCGTGATAGAGAATACCTATAAATACACCTGCCTTTTTAAGGGAAGTTGGCTTAATAGGATTTAGTTTTTCTAGCTTTTGCTTTATGCTGTCTATCATCAAGTTTAGTTTAACTTCTTAAACAAACTTATACTTTAATTGGAAATAAAAAAATTGAAATACTGTTCAAACTGCGGAAGCTCTAAAATCGAATTTGTTATCCCTGTGGATGATCATATAAAGAGATACTGCTGTTCTGAATGTGAAAATATATTCTATACCAACCCTAATATGATTGTAGGAGCATTGTGCATAAGGGATGAGAAGATTCTTATGGCAAAAAGAAATATACATCCTAGAAAAGGTTTGTGGACCTTGCCCGCAGGCTTTATGGAAAATGCTGAAACTCTTCAAGCTGGCGCTTTAAGAGAAACTATGGAAGAAACAGGGTCTGAAGCAAAAGTAATCATGCCTTATACAATGTTCAGTCTTCCCCATATTAATCAAGTGCATTTGTTTTATCTAGCAGATTTGTTAGATGAAAATTTTGGTCCTACTTCAGAGTCCATGGAGGTAAAACTCTTTACTAAAGATAAAATTCTTTGGAATGAGCTAGCATTTCCTACTGTCGAGAGAACCTTGAAATACTATATTGAAGATAGTAAAAATAATGAGTTCATTTTTAGAGAAGAAGATATAACTCTTTGGAAGTAGAATTAATTTAAAGAATTTCTAGCATTTATAAATAACTGCATCCAAGGTGAAAACTCTTTCCAGTGATCAGGTCTCCAGCTCATTTGTAATTTTCTAAAAACTCTTTCTGGATGAGGCATCATTATAGTTACTCTTCCATCAGCTGCAGTGATTCCAGTCACCCCTTCAACAGATCCATTTGGATTTAGAGGATATGTTTCAGTATTATTTTCATTTGAGTCAACAAAGTTTAATGCTATTTGATTATTAGAAATTAAATGATTCAGATTATCTTGACTGAACTTGGCATGACCCTCACCATGAGCCGATGCTATGGGCATACTCCATCCCTCCATTCCCCTAAAAAGAATTGAATCACTCTTTTTAACTTTGACTTGAGCTAGTCTAGCCTCAAATTGATCAGATAAATTCTTTTCAAAGGAAGGCCAAGATTCAGCGCCTGGAATAATATCTTTTAATTTAGATACCATCTGACATCCATTACAGACTCCAAGGGTAAAAGTTGAGGTGCTATTAAAAAATGCTTCGAATTGATCTTTAACAAAATTATTATGCAATATTGTTTTTGACCAACCACCGCCTGCACCAAGAACATCACCATATGAAAACCCACCGCATGCAGCCAGACCATTAAATTCTTTTAAGCTAACATTGTTATCGAGCAAGTCTTGCATATGAACATCTACTGCCTCAAATCCAGCTAGAGTAAATGCAGCAGCCATCTCCATCTGACCGTTTACACCCTGCTCTCTAAGAATTGCGACCTTTGGTTTAGAATCTAAAATATTAAAACTTTCTAAAATTGATTCATCAAAGGATTCATTAGAAAAAAGCCCTGAATGCTCACATCATCCAATAGATTTAATTCTGAATCAGCAATTGTTTTGTTATCTCTTATTGATTGAATTGCATGGCTGACCTCTCTCCAATATCTTTCTAAAGTAAGAACAGATTCTGAAAAGAAATTTTCTGATTCACTTCTAATAGTAATATTTTTGCTATCTGAAACTGAGCCAATGACATTTACGTACAATCCTGTAGATAGGAGTTTTTCTTGTATGTTTTCAATATCTGATTCAGCTACTTGTAATACTAATCCTGTCTCTTCAGCAAAGAAATATTCATTTAAATTTTCTTCATTTAGTTTTGAATCAAATATATCAAGACCTATTTTCTTAGTAAAAGCCATTTCTAAAAGAGAAGTTATTAAGCCGCCATCAGAAACATCATGAAGAGCCAATATTCTCTTTGTAGCTAATAATTCCTGAATAGAATTAAACATCTCTTTTAATAAATTCATATCATCAATATCTGGTGTATTGATGAAATTGGATTGAGTCACTTCAGAAAAAATAGATCCAGACATTCTGTTTTTATCATTTAATTTCACATGAATTAATTTTGAAGGAGTATCTATATTCAGCTCAGGCGTAACTGCATTTCTAACATCTGCAACTGGTGCCATTGCAGTAATAACTCCAGATAAAGGACTTTTAACAACTCTCTCAACTGATCCGTCTTCCCATTTTGTTCTCATGGATAAAGAATCTTTGCCAACGGGCACTGAGATATCTAAATCCACACAAGATTTAGATAGGGCTTCAACACCATCTCTTAATGCTAAATCTTCAACCTCTTCTCCTGTTGCAGCCATCCAGTTTGCTGACACTTGAACTTGATCTAGGCCTTTTATTAATACTCCTGACATATTTGTTAAAGCTTCAGCTATAGACATTCTCATAGAAGCAGCAGGATTATTAACTGCAAGAGTAGGCTTCTCTCCAATAGTTAAAACTTCTCCAGTGTTAGCAGTAAAAGATCGTAAACTCATTGAATAATCTGATACAGGAACTTGGTATGGTCCAATGAATTGGTCTCTTGCAACCATGCCTCCCACTGTTCTATCTCCAATAGTTATTAAAAAAGATTTGCTTGATACAGTTGGATGACCAAGTACTTTTTTTAGACTTTCATTAAATTCAAATTTTGATGAATTATCTTCGTCTTTATTGACTGACTCATGTTTTGAAACTGTCATACCAGTAATAGGTAAATCTCCAAATAACATAGACAAGGGAACGTTCACTGGATAGGAGTCTGTTTTTGAATCAAAAAGTTTAACTGACTTCTCAGCTGTGGTTATGCCCACAAATGCATATACACACCTTTCTCTTTTACAGATATTTTCAAAAGCTTCTTTATTCTTTGGATGAACAGCCAGTACATATCTTTCCTGAGATTCATTAGACCAAATCTCCATGGGTGACATGGATTTATCTGAGTTCGGAATCTTATCAAGTTCAATATAAACACCCAGATCAGAATCCTTTGCTAATTCTGGGATGGCATTAGATAAACCGCCAGCACCAACATCATGAATAAATTCAATAAAACTATTATCTTGAGAAGAACATACATTAATTACTTCCTGACACCTTCTCTCCATTTCTGCATTGTCTCTTTGTACTGAAGCAAAATCTAAGTCCTCATCACTGTCTCCAGAAGAAACTGAAGAAGCTGCTCCCCCTCCAAGACCGATTAACATTGCAGGACCACCAAGAACCACAACATGATAGCCTTCGGTAATTTGTAATTTAAAATTATTTCTGTCTCTTATTTCACCAATACCACCTGCCAACATAATTGGTTTGTGATAACCAAAAGCAGTATTGTTATCATTGAATTGTGTCTCATAAGATCTAAAGTACCCAAGGGTAGAAGGTCTTCCAAACTCATTATTAAATGCTGCAGCTCCAATTGGTGCCTCAATCATAATATCTAATGGTGAAGCTATTCTTTCTGGTTTATGCTCATCACCTTCCCAACTTCTTTTCAGATTTGGAATTCTTAGATTAGAAACATTAAAACCCACTAATCCTATTTTTGGTTTTGCTCCTCTGCCAGTGGCACCCTCATCTCTGATCTCTCCACCAGATCCTGTAGCTGCTCCAGGATATGGAGAAATAGCTGTTGGATGATTGTGTGTTTCAACTTTAATAGTTGAATTCAGTTTGTCTTGCACAAAACTATAATGATTTTTGTCATTCAGATGTAGTCTTTCTACTTCCTCACCTTCTGTAATAGCAGCGTTATCTTTATAAGCTGAAATAATCCCATTTGGTGACTGTTTGCTTGTCTCTTTTATAAGATCAAAAAGGCTATTATTTTTTGCAGCTCCGTCAATAGTCCATTTAGCATTGAATATCTTGTGCCTACAGTGCTCAGAATTGGCTTGAGCGAACATCATAAGCTCAGCATCTGTAGGGTTTCTAGCTGCTTTTGAGTAAAAATCATACAAATATTCGATTTCATCGTTACTCATTGCAAATCCAAAGCTTTTATTGGCTTCTTGAAGGGTTTTTATGCCTCCACCAATAATATCAATAACACTGACTGCCCTTTGTGAGTCTATATTTAAAAAATCTTTGCATTCTTCGTAATCAAAATAAATAGATTGTGTCATACGATCAATAAACATTGATAAATCTAAATCAGCATCTTGTGAAAAATGAGAAATATGAAATCCATAGAATTTTTCAATTCTGCTGACATCTTTTACACCAACATTTTTAATAATGTCTTCGGTTTTTGATGACCAGGGAGAAATAGTTCCAGATCTAGGACCAACTAAAAAAGAAAATGTTTCCAATAAATCGTTGGCATTTAAAATATTTTTTAGATCACTAAGATTTAGTTCATGATTTTCTGAGGCTAAAATATATATTTCATTTGAAGTAATTTCAGCGTTTTGATTATTTGATTTGTTGAAGTCGAGGTTGAGTTGCTCTAACTTGGAGTCTGAAAAACTTTTTTTGCCTTGCAATATAAAGGTATTAGTCTTTGACACTTTTCTCAGTCTGAAATATTGTATACAACAATTATAAAGTCTTTTAAAAGAAATAATTAAAAATGGGGAATATCTTTAAACTTTTTTTCAGTCTAACAGCTCTAGTTGTTCTGACTTCATGCGATGTTTTTTTAGTTCAAAATGATGACGGTTTTCAGTGTGAAACTCATCTTGAAAAAGTCTATGAAAAAACTCCTCTAAATAATTTTGAGCAAACAAAATTTAAAGATCTTTTAGAAAATCGATTTCCAAAATATAAAGAAATGTTTGAACAAGCCGCTGAACAAACTGCTATTGATTCCGATCTTTTAGCCGCTATTTCTTTTCAAGAATCACAGTGGGATCCAAGAGCAAAATCTAATATGGGCGTAAGAGGAATGATGATGGTTACCCTTGAAACAGCTGCCATAGTTGGTGTTGAAAAACGATTAAATCCTGAACAAAATATTACAGGTGGTGCTAAATATTTAGCTATGCTTCAAGACAGAAATGTTTATGGAAAAACTACCGCAGATCAATTATCTATATCATTAGCTAAATANAATTTAGGTCCAACAAATATTATTAATATTGCTAAAGAAATAGATAAAATTCCTGCAGAAATAACCTGGCCTGATATAGAAAATAAACTTAAAAATATTACTGGCGAAGATGTAAATCTAGTAGATTTTAATGGATATTCTAGAGGACAACAGGCAATAGATTATGTCTATAGAATAAGAAGTTACTATAAGCTTTTAGCAGCTCACTCCTGTACTCATCCTAAAGATCAATTAACTTTCTTTTAAGGAATTTCATCTTATCCCTGCATTGTGCAGCTTTCTCAAATTCCATATCTTTTGCGAATTTATACATCTCATTTTCAATCTTTTCGATGGACTCACTTAAGCCCTCAACTGTGTCTTCTTTAATTTTAAAAGGTAGAGATTTTTCAATGTCTTCCTTCTTAACTTTTTCTTTACCTTTGACAATTCTTGCTCCTTCCATAATGTCTTTGACTTTCGTATTTATGGATTTAGGAGTTATATTATTTTCTTGATTATATTTTTCTTGGATGGATCTTCTTCGATCTGTTTCTGCAATTGCTCGCTCCATTGATCCTGTAATTTTATCTGCATATAAAATTGCTTTACCTCTTAAATTTCTAGCCGCCCTTCCTATGGTTTGAATCATGGTTGTCTCAGATCTTAAAAATCCTTCTTTATCTGCATCTAAAATTGCAACCAAACTAACCTCAGGAATATCTAATCCTTCTCGTAGTAAATTAATTCCTACCAGAACATCAAACTTACCAAGTCTGAGATCACGAATAATCTCAACACGTTCAACAGTATCTGTATCCGAATGCATGTATCTTGCAGAAATTCCATTTTCATCAAGATAATCCGTTAGGTCTTCAGCCATTCTTTTTGTAAGGGTGGTAATTAAGACTCTTTCTTTAAGAGCAACCCTTTCATTGCATTCACCAATCACATCATCAATTTGAGTGGATGCTGGTCGAATTTCAACATCCGGATCAGTTAGTCCTGTTGGCCTAACCAGTAATTCAACTAAATTATCTTGATGTTCTGCCTCGTATCGGCTTGGTGTAGCTGATACATAGACTCTTTGGGGCGCTAAAAGCTCCCATTCATCAAATTTTAGAGGTCTATTATCCATTGCTGATGGCAGTCTAAAGCCATATTCTACAAGGGTTTCCTTCCTTGAACGGTCTCCTTTATACATAGCGCCTATTTGAGGCACAGAAACATGAGATTCATCTATAAAAACTATGGCATTTTTAGGTATATAGTCGAATAAACATGGCGGGGATTCGCCAGGATTTCTTCCTGAGAGATATCTAGAGTAGTTTTCAACACCTTGGCAGTATCCAAGCTCTCTCATCATCTCTATATCGTAATTTGTTCTTTCCTCAAGCCTTTGAGCTTCCACCAGCTTATTTATAGATCTTAAATACTCTAACCTCTCCTTTAGCTCATCTTTAATACTATCGATACAATTTAAAACAGTTTCTTTAGGAGTGACGTAATGTGTTTTTGGAAATATTGTTGCTCGCGGCACTTCGTTGATAACTGCTCCAGTAAGTGGATCAAACCAAGACAATTTTTCTATCTCATCACCAAATAACTCAATTCTCAATGCTTCACTATCAGAATCTGCTGGGTAAACATCAATAGTATCTCCCCTCACTCTAAAAGTTGCTCTTCTAAAATCTAAATCGTTACGTGTGTATTGCAAAGAAGAAAATCTTCGCAGCAAGTCTCTTTGATCAATAATGTCACCTCTGTCTAAATGGACCACCATTTTTAGATAAGACTCTGGCGCACCAAGACCATATATTGAGGAGACTGTTGCTATAACAATAGTATCTTTTC
>JGI20156J14371_10004140_pt1 | contig 10583 bp, 13 predicted proteins | sample COG_06_FD_14371 | JGI IMG/M metagenome (IMG submission 14371) | reverse complement strand
GCGCAAGCAGATTGATGACTACACCAAGTTTGTCGGTATTTATGGTGCCAAAGGTCTGGCCTGGATTAAGGTCAATGCCATTGAGACTGGTATAGAGGGTCTGCAGTCGCCGATTATTAAATTCCTCGGCGATGATGTAACCATGAATATTATGCAGCGTCTGGATGCCAAGAATGGCGATATCGTCTTCTTCGGTGCTGACAAAGCCAATGTGGTCTCTGAAGCATTGGGGGCATTGCGTTGCAAAGTGGGTGAAGATTTAAATCTGTACACCTGTGATTGGGCGCCAATGTGGGTTGTTGATTTCCCCATGTTTGAGACTACTGATATAGGTGCGCTGACGCCATTGCACCATCCATTTACCGCGCCTTCATGCTCTGCGCAGGAGCTAAGAGCCGATCCAGCCAATGCACTGTCTCGGGCCTATGATATGGTGCTTAATGGCTGCGAGTTGGGCGGCGGTTCCATTCGTATCCATGATCAGGCAATGCAGGAAGTGGTTTTTGATGTGCTGGGCATAGGTGAAGAAGAGCAGCGTGAAAAGTTTGGCTTCTTGCTGGATGCCCTCAAGCACGGTGCACCACCCCATGGTGGCCTGGCCTTTGGCCTTGACCGTTTGATTATGCTGATGGTGGGTGCAGAGAGCATTCGCGATGTGATTGCCTTCCCGAAAACCCAGTCGGCGGCCTGTTTGCTCACAGATGCCCCGGGTACAGTGGAAGCGGCCCAGCTGCGAGATTTAAATATTAAACTGCGAGTAAAGGAAGAAAAGCCCTCGAGTTAGCCGGGGCTGTTAGCAAATAGATAGCTATGGAGGTTGTTGATGGCAGGTCATAGTAAATGGGCCAATATTAAACATCGCAAGGCGGCGCAGGATGCAAAACGCGGTAAGATTTTTACCAAGCTGATTCGCGAGCTGGTGGTAGCGGCAAAGGCCGGTGGCCCCAATCCAGATGATAATCCACGTCTGCGAGCTGCTGTGGATAAAGCCCTGGGCGCTAATATGAAGCGCGATACGGTGGATAAAGCCATTGCCCGTGGTGCTGGCGCCGGGGAAGGCGAGAATTATGACGAGATTACCTATGAGGGCTATGCCCCAGGTGGTATCGCTGTGCTGGTTGAATGCATGACCGACAACCGCAACCGCACCGTGGGCGATGTGCGCCATGGGTTTGCCAAGCGCGGTGGCAATCTGGGTACCGATGGTTCGGTGGCCTATCTGTTTAACCGTATCGGCCAAATAAGCTATGAGCCCGGCGTGGATGAAGAGGCCCTGATGGATGCCGCACTGGAAGCTGGCGCCGAAGATATTAAGTCTCATGACGATGGCTCTGTGGATGTAGAGACCAGTTTTGAAGAGTTTTTAAATGTTAAAGATGGACTGGTTGCTGCAGGCTTTGAGCCAGTGCATGCCGAGGTGGCCATGGTTGCAGATATTACTGTCCCGCTGGATAAAGACGGGGCGGAAAAGCTATTGGATATGATTGATAGCCTGGAAGATTTGGATGATGTGCAGAACGTGTATACCAATGCGCAGATTCCCGATGAGGTGATGGAAGAGCTGAGCCAGTAATTGGCCGAGCCATGACCAGTGTTTTAAAACGTTAAACCCTACACTCAAACGAGTAATCATATAGCGAGGAAAATCCGATGAAAGTTATAAAGAAGACAAAAGAATATGTTGTTTACCAAAAGGCCAGTGGCCGTTATGCGGTAAAAGACGCCAATAAAAATTGGGTTAATGCAGATGAAAAAATTAAAATTCTGCTGGCTGAGGGCCTGATCAAGGCTGTAATGCCCAGTGCCCCAGTAGCTGAAGAGGCTCCTGTTGAGGAGGTGGCTCCGGCGGCTGAAGAAACTTCAACAGAAGAAACTCCGGTAGAAGAAGCACCTGCAGCAGAAGAAGCACCTGCAGAAGAAGAAGCACCTGCAGAAGAAGCACCTGCAGCTGAAGAAGCAGCTCCAGAAGCGCCAGCAGAAGAAGCACCTGCAGCTGAAGAAGTAGCTCCAGAAGCGCCAGCAGAAGAAGCTCCAGCAGAAGAAGCACCTGCAGCCGAAGAAGCAGCTCCAGAAGCACCTGCAGAAGAAGCACCAGCAGAGGAAGCGCCAGCAGAAGAAGCGCCGGTAGCTGAGGAAGCACCTGCGGCCGAAGAAGCGCCCGCGGCAGAAGAAAAGCCAAAAGCCAAGGCAAAAGCAAAAGCTAAAGCAGCACCAAAAGCCAAGGCCAAGGCGGCTCCAAAAGCCAAGGCCAAGGCCGCTCCAAAAGCCAAGGCTAAAGCGAAACCCAAGGCTGCTCCAAAAGCAGAGGACTAAGACGTCACTCTGGCCTGCGGTTGTATTTAACCCAGGTGATAAAAAAGCCCTCTGAAACTATTTCAGGGGGCTTTTTTAATGGTTGACTGATTGCCGCGCGGATGCAACAGTCTGCCATCACCCAATCACAAGTAGCTCCATGACTCGAATTATTGGTATAGATCCAGGCTCAAGGCGCACCGGCTACGGTGTGATTGATATTGCAGGCAGTAAAATAAGCTATGTCACCAGTGGCATTATCCGCTTACCCGAGGGCTCGCTGCCCGAGCGGTTAAACATTATCTTCGATGGGGTCAGCCAGATTATTGGCCAGTATCAGCCTCAGGAGATGGGTATTGAAGAGGTATTTTTAGCTACCAATGCAGGCTCTGCCTTAAAACTGGGCCAGGCGCGAGGTGCCGCTATAGTAGCGGGGGTGCAGGCGCAGCTGCCGGTGGGTGAATACTCGGCGCGCAGTGTTAAAAAATCTGTGGTGGGTACAGGCGCGGCTGACAAGACCCAGGTACAGATGATGATTGTGCAGATGCTAAAGCTATCCCAGGCTCCCGCAGAAGATGCCGCAGATGCACTGGCCGTGGCTATCTGCCATGCCCATAGCAGGCGCACCAATCAGGCTCTGGCTGGTTCTGGTGTTAAGGGCTATGCTCGAGGCAGATTAAAATAGAAAACGCAGAACAAAAGATGAAAGGGTAATCTACAGACTATGATTGGACGACTTCAGGGTACAGTAATCGACAAACAGGCTCCGGACCTGCTGCTGGATGTGCAGGGGGTAGGGTACGAGGTGCTGGTCTCTCTAAGCACCTTTTTTGCCGTGCCCAGTATCGGTGAGTCTGTCACTCTGCACACCCATTTTGTGGTGCGCGACGATGCCCAGTTGCTATTTGGTTTTTCTGAGCTTGGCGAGCGCACATTATTTCGCCATCTAATCAAGGTCAATGGCGTGGGGCCAAAGATGGCGTTGGCTATTCTTTCGGGCATGTCGGCCAGCGAGTTTGCTCTCTGTGTGCACAATAACGATGTGGCCACATTGATGAAGCTGCCCGGGGTGGGTAAAAAGACCGCCGAGCGCCTGGTGATAGAGATGCGCGACAGAGTAGGGGATATTGAGGCCAGTGCCAGTGGTGCTGCGCCAGTGACCAGCCAACAGCCGGATATTGCCGAAGAGGCCGAGAGCGCATTGATTGCCCTGGGTTACAAGCCTCAGGATGCAGCCAAGATGGTGAGCAGGGCGGCGAGTGAGGATATCTCTAGTGCCGAACAGCTGATCAGGGCTGCACTTAAGAGCATGGTATCCAAATAGCCAGCGAGCAAAGCTAGTGTAAATTCAGGGTCATCAAGGTATGCTTACAGGCAAATTTGAGATGGCGCCCCATGATAGAACCTGATCGACTTATTTCCGCCGATATTTCCGTTAGCGAAGAGCGATTTGACCGCGCTCTGCGGCCTACTGCACTGGCTGACTACGTGGGCCAGCCCGCGGTGAAAGAACAGCTGGAAATCTTTATTGAGGCCGCCCGCAAGCGCTCTGAACCCCTGGATCATACTCTGGTTTTTGGCCCCCCTGGTCTGGGAAAAACTACATTGGCGCATATTATTGCCAATGAGATGCAGGTAGATCTAAAAACCACCTCCGGCCCTGTGCTGGAAAAAGCCGGTGATCTGGCAGCGCTGCTGACCAATCTTGAAGCTGGGGATGTGCTGTTTATCGACGAGATTCACCGCCTGAGTCCCGTGGTTGAAGAAATTCTTTATCCTGCACTGGAAGACTATCAGCTGGATATTGTCATTGGTGAGGGGCCGGCGGCCCGCTCCATCAAATTGGATTTACCTCCCTTTACCCTGGTGGGAGCCACCACCAGAGCCGGGCTTTTAACTTCGCCGCTGCGCGATCGCTTTGGCATAGTCCAGCGTCTGGAATTTTATTCTGAGGCTGACCTCACCAGTATTGTGCAGCGGGCAGGGGCTATTCTTGAGGTGCCAGTGGATGATAATGGCGCCAGCGAAATCGCGCGCCGTTCCAGAGGTACGCCCAGAATTGCCAATCGGCTGCTGCGCCGGGTGCGAGACTATGCCGAGGTGAAAGCTGATGGCAATGTGACCAGTGCCATAGCCGATGCTGCGCTGAATATGCTCAAGGTGGACGAGACTGGCTTTGACCATCTGGATCGCCGCCTGCTGCTTACCCTGATGGAAAAATTTGATGGCGGCCCGGTGGGCGTAGATAGCCTGGCAGCGGCTCTGAGTGAAGAGCGGGGCACCATTGAAGATGTGCTTGAGCCCTTTTTGATTCAGCAGGGGTATCTGATGCGCACCTCCAGGGGCCGCATGGCCACCCGCATGGCCTATGCGCACTTTGGACTCAAGAGCCCCAAGCGAGTGCAGGACCAGATGGATATTCTGGATGACTGATTTTGCTCTGCCGATACGTGTTTACGTCGAGGACACCGACGCCGGTGGCATTGTGTACTATGCCAACTACCTTAAATATATGGAGCGTGCCCGCACCGAGCTGATGCGTAGTCTAGGCTTTGATAAACCAGCGCTATTTGGCGATTTGCAGCTGGTGGTGCGCAGTGTTGATCTGCTCTATCACCTGCCAGCAGCGCTGGATGATGAGATCAGGGTGACTGCCAGATTCGACAGGGTTGCCCGGGTGAGCTTTGATATGAGTCAGCAGCTGTTTCGCGGCGATGAATTGCTGGTTGAGGGCAGTGTCAAGGTGGCCTGCGTGAATGTGTCAAATAAGCGGCCCTGCGGTATACCCAAGTCTATGTATGAAACCTTAAAAAGCCATGTTGGCTAAATTTAATTGGAGTCTATGCTGTGCATGAAGAAAACTTATCCATACTAGCGCTGATGACCAATGCCAGTCTGCTGGTGCAGGCGGTGATGGCCATACTGTTTTTAGCCTCGGTTCTCTCCTGGATTATGATTATCCAGCGGGGTCTGTTTTTAGGTGGCGCCGAGCGCAGTTTTCGAGAGTTTGAAGATACCTTTTGGTCCGGTGTTGATCTCAACAAGCTGTATCAGGAACTGACTGACCGGGCCCTGCAGAGCGGACATGTGGACGGTATAGAAAATGTGTTTCGCGCTGGCTTTCGGGAATTTAATCGACTGGCTCGCACTGATAAAGCCGATCCGGATGCAGTAATGGAGGGCACAGATCGCGCCATGCGCGTGGCCCTGAGCCGCGAAGATGAAAAACTCAGTGCCAACCTGCCGTTTCTGGCCAGCGTGGCCTCGGTAAGCCCCTATATAGGCCTGTTTGGTACTGTCTGGGGCATTATGAACTCATTCCGCGGCCTGGCTATGGTGCAGCAGGCCACATTGGCCACTGTGGCCCCGGGTATCTCTGAGGCCTTGATCGCTACGGCTATGGGGCTATTTGCCGCCATACCAGCGGTGATTGCCTATAATCGCTATGCGGCCAAGGTGGAAGCGATTAATGCCAACTACGAGACCTTTTCGGAGGAGTTCTCGAGCATTCTCCACCGCCAGGTTCACTCCCGCTAACTCTGTCTGAGGCCCAAGTTGTGAAGCATAAAAAACCTAAACGCAAACTGGTCGCTGAAATCAATGTAGTCCCCTACATTGATGTCACATTGGTGCTGCTGGTGGTATTTATGATTACCGCGCCACTGCTGATGCAGGGCGTAAAGGTTGAATTGCCCGATGCCAACTCGGCGCCCATGGACACCAAGGATCAGGAGCCCTTTATTGTGTCTATCAAGGCCGACGGCAGCTACTGGATAGATGTTAAAGGCAGCAATAAAACCGAGACATTGGCGGTGATTAAAGACCGAGTTTCCAAGGTGCTGCGGCAAAAACCAGCTACCCCAATTCTGGTGTGGGGCGACAGTGCCGTTGACTATGGTGCTGTGGTTAATCTGATGAGCGAGTTGCAGCTGGCCGGCGCCCCCTCGGTGGGCCTGGTGACGGAGCCTCCCAGCAACTAGTATGAGAGAGGTTACCAGCTACTCAACCGGCGCGCTGTTTAGCATTGTTCTCCATGTGGCTGTGGTGGCGGCGCTGTTGGCCAACTGGGAGTCCGACAGCACAAAAGTTATTATTCAGCCCCAGTATATTGAAGCCAAAATTGTCGAGCTGGCACCCAAGAAAAAGCCTGTGGCCAAGCCCCCCAAACCCAAGGTGGACAGCGCGGCCAAAAAGCGCGAGCAGGATAAACGCCGGGCCGCTGAAAAGAAAAAGGCCGAGGCCAAACGACTGGCGGCGCTAAAAGAAAAACAGCGGGTCGATAGAGAACGGGAGAAACAGGAACAGCAGCGCCGCGCCGAGGCTGAGCGCAAGAGGATTGAAACCGAGTTCGCCGAGACGCTGGCCCAGGAGCAGGCCGATATTAGTGCCCAGGAAGACGAGCGAGTGGCCAATAGCTTTATGCAGCTAATTCGCCAGAGGCTGTCGGATAACTGGAATCGTCCGCCCAGTGCCCGTCGCGATATGGAGACTCTGCTGGAGATAAGGCTGGTGCCCACTGGGCGCATTGTCGGCGTGACCGTTGTAAAATCCAGCGGCGATATTGCCTTTGATCGCTCGGTGGAGCAGGCTGCCTTTAAGGCGGAACAGTTTGAAGAGATACGGCAGCTGGAGCCGCGGATATTTGAAAAACACTTTCGGGTTGTTAAGGTAGCCTTTACACCGCAAGATTTAAGGCTATAGCTGTTGCAGAGATAGTTTGTTTATTTGGAGATGATTTTGTTTACAGATAGTTGTTTTTTTGGAGGTCGTTGTTTTTTTGGAGATAGCCGGTTGAAATCACTTTATCGACGTTTGTCCCTGATCATTTTGCTGCTCTTGCCCCTGTCCGGCGGCACCTGGGCTGAGCTGGTTATTCGCGTCACCCAGGGTAATGACCAGCCGACCATAGTGGCGGTGTCACCAATTGCCCTCAATGGCCTGCCAATCAGGGAAGATATAGGCGCCATTGTTGAAGCAGATCTGCAGCGCAGCGGTCTGTTCCGCAGTATCCCCAGGCGGGATATGCTGGCTTTTCCCGCCCGGGCGTCTGATGTTTACTACCGCGACTGGCGCATGCTGGGGTCGGAGTATCTGGTAGTGGGTTCCATGGCGGTGCTGGAAGATGGTCGCTACGAGCTGGAGTTTAGCCTGCTCAATGTGACGGCACAGAAGACCGAGTTTAATCACCGAGTGCGGGGTCGCGCCAATGAAATGCGCGATCTGGCGCATCTGGTCAGCGACAAGGTGTATCAGGAGATCACTGGTATTCCCGGTGCATTCTCTACCCGTATAGCCTATGTCAATGCCAACCGGGTCAATGGCAAGTTTATCTACCGTCTGAATGTCTCTGATGCCGATGGCGCCAGAGAAAAGCTGATGCTGGAATCACCAGAGCCCATTATGTCGCCATCCTGGGCGCCCAATGGCAAGGAGCTGGCCTATGTGTCCTTCGAAACTGGTCGGCCAGCTATATTCCGCCAAAATTTGGTCACTGCCAAACGCCAGCAGCTGACCAACTTTACCGGTTTAAATGGTGCCCCGGCCTGGTCGCCCGATGGCAAAAAACTGGCGCTGGTGCTGTCGAAAGACGGAAATCCGGAGATTTATACCCTGAATTTGCAGACCTCCAAATTTACCCGTTTGACCCGTCATTTTGCCATTGATACCGAGCCGACCTGGATGGCGGACGGAAAAACCCTGTTATTTACCTCAGATCGGGGCGGAACACCCCAGATTTATAAATTAAATGTTGCCACAAGGGCCACAGAACGCCTAACATTCAGAGGTAACTACAACGCGCGCCCGAGTTTGGCGCCCGATGGCCGCACCCTTGCTCTGGTGCATAGAGAGACCAACACCTTCCATATTGCGTCGTTTGATCTGAAAACGGGCCGTATGATTGAGCTAACAGAGACAAAATTAGATGAGTCGCCTACTGTCGCACCTAACGGAGCTATGTTAATGTACGCGACCAAGCAGGGAGACCGCGGGGTTTTGGCGGCGGTTTCACTGGATGCTGGAGTGCGTTATGTGCTGCCAGCCAAGAATGGAGATGTGCGAGAACCGGCCTGGTCGCCATTTTTGCGCTAGACATCAATTTTAATACTAGTAACTCACAGGAGTTAATATGAAAACCTCGTTCAATAAGACTGGCTTAGCCGCAATTTTATTTTCAGTGGTACTGGCGGGCTGTAGCTCTGCCCCCGTTGAAGACACTACTGAGATTGAAGATACCTCGGTGCAGACTGGCCAGGTTGATACATCGGCTATTGAAGATACTGAGGTTACCAGCTCAGCAGACACAGTGTTCTACTTTGACTTTGATAAAGCACTGCTGAAGCCAGAATCTCGCGCTGCCCTGCTGGAGCACGCCGCGGCACTGAATAGCAGCCCTCGCAGTGTGCGCCTGGAAGGCCATGCCGATGAGCGTGGTACCCGTGAATACAATATGGCGCTGGGCGAGCGTCGCGCCAATGCGGTAAAAGAGTTTTTGGTACTGCAGGGCGTGTCAGGCGGTCTTATCGAAGTCATTAGCTACGGTGAAGAGCGTGCGGCATCTTTTGGTAGCAATGAAGGTGCCTGGAGCCTGAACCGTCGCGTTGAGCTAAAGTAATACACACTGGCCAGCGATGGTCTATATTGTTTTACAGGTAGATGGATAGGCGGCTGTATAGGTTGCTTTATAAGCTGCTTCACAGCGCGCAGAGGTTCGTGTACGGCCGGGGTTGATAACAACTCTGGCCGTTTCTGCGTTTGGCTTTAACTGGAAAATTGATAATACTCATGAAATCTTCTCTTGCGATACTGATTACACTGTCCTCTTTTGCTGTCGCTGCTGTGGGGCAAAACCTGACTCCGATTGTTGATCTCAGCAGCCCGGCAGATGCAACGGCAAATACCGCAGATAGCCTGTCTNTGGAAGCGCCAGGCAGTGCAGTAGATGGCTCGGGGGATCGCTATTATCAGATGCAGGTACTGCAGGAAGAGGTGCAGATGCTGCGAGGTATGGTTGAGGAATTAAATTACGAATTGCAGCAACTTAAGCAGCGGCAGATGGACGACTATCTGGATATTGATCGCCGACTCAGCGCCCAGGTATCAGGCGCTAGTGCTAGCAATACAGGCTCCGCCCCCGTAGTTGCGCCAGCCAACGCTGGCAGGAGTTTTGGCGGTGAGCCGGCAGTGCCCCCGAGCAATGTACCCTCCGTTGTAAATGCAGATTCTGCTGATAGCGCAGTTATGAAGGCCGACTATGACAAGGCCTCTGGGCTGCTGTTAAAGCAGCGCGATATCAATGGAGCCGCTCTGGCCTTTAAGCAGCATATTGTGGATTACCCAAGCAGCCCCTTTGTACCCAATGCCTACTACTGGCTGGGTGAAATCTATCTATTGCAGGATCAGGCCGAGCTGTCTCGTCAGTCTTTTACCTCTGTGGTAGAGCAGCACCCACTGCATGCCAAGGCTATGGATGCTCGCTTTAAGCTTGGCAAGATATATCACCAGCTAGGTGATGATACCCGTGCCCGGGAGCTGCTCGAAATAGCGGCTACCAGCACCGGTGGTGTGGCCAGAAAGGCACGCGCCTATCTGGAGACTAATTTTTAGTCCGAATCCCCTATGTCTGAACTACGTATTACCGAAATCTTTCACTCACTGCAGGGTGAGACCAGCACCACTGGTCTGCCCACGGTGTTTGTGCGCCTGACGGGCTGCCCACTGCGCTGCGGTTACTGTGATACCGCCTATGCCTTTGAGGGAGGCCAAAAAATGGCCCTCAGCGATATTATGGCTACAGTGAATGACTATGGCGCTCGCTATGTCACGGTGACAGGGGGAGAGCCCCTGGCACAGCCTCAGTGTATCGATCTGCTTGAGCAGCTCTGTGATGCTGGCTACAGAGTTTCTCTGGAGACCAGCGGCGCCATGTCTGTTGCCGATGTCGACCCGCGGGTGTTTAAAATTGTTGATTTAAAAACTCCGGGTTCCGGGGAGATGGCGCGCAATCTGTATGACAATATCCCGCTACTGCTACCCCATGATGAGGTAAAGTTTGTTATCTGCGACCGGCAGGATTACGACTGGAGCTGCCTGAAAATGGATGAGCTAAAGCTGGCCGACAGGGTAGCTGAGATATTATTCTCGCCCAGTCAGGCTGAGCTTGCCCCAAGACAGTTAGCGGAATGGATGTTGCAGGATAAGCTAAGTGTGCGTATGCAGCTGCAAACCCATAAATATATCTGGGGCGATCAGCCCGGCCATTAAATAGAAAGCCATTAGGTTATCAGTATGTC
>JGI20156J14371_10004127_pt1 | contig 10599 bp, 8 predicted proteins | sample COG_06_FD_14371 | JGI IMG/M metagenome (IMG submission 14371) | reverse complement strand
CCGCCTCAACACCTTCGCGCTGCGCTCGGCTGTCGCCGCCCACGGCGATCGCAAAGTGCAGGTTACCGTCACCCACGTGTCCCAATACAAAGTTTTTAGGCGCGTCAAAACGCGCTGCGAGTCCTGCATTCACCGCGTCCACATAACGCGCCATCTCGGACAGTCTGAGGCTCACATCGAACAAAAAGACCGGCGAGAATTGAAAGGTCTGGGCAACATCATCCCGAAGCCCCCAGAGCTGATCGGTTTGTTGGCTCGACTGCGACACCACCGCGTCCACAATGAGTTTGGCCTCAAGGGCCTGCTCAAGAATGGCTTCGAGTTGTTCTTGGGCAGCACCCATCGCTTCAACCAAGACATAGTAGGCGGCGTCGTCTTGAAGGGGGCGTTGGTTTGGCGCTGGTGGTTGGGTTACCAGTTGGTAAAAGTTCTGCCACATCACTTCAAAGGCCGAGAGGTTGCCCGCAAGGCCGCGGTCGAGCTGCTTTAAGAACGCAACCAGGGCGTCAAAGGAATTGATCGCGACCAGCGCCGTGGGTGCGGTAGTGACTTCTTCTCGGCAGCGCAGTACGGCGCGGGTAATGATGCCGAGGGTGCCCTCGGTCCCCAAGAACCATTGCTTTAAATCATAGCCGGCATTGTTCTTGATCATTCGGTTCATGCTGCTGATGACGGTGCCATCTGCCATCACGGCTTCGAGCCCCAGCACCATGTCACGGGCCATGCCATAGCGAATCACGCGATTGCCGCCAGCATTGGTCGACAGGTTGCCGCCAAGGGTGCAGGAGCCGCGACTGCCTAAATCAAGCGGGAACATCAAGCCCTCACTGGCTGCGGCCTCCTGAACGCTTTGGAGCATGACGCCCGCTTGAACGACCATCGTGCGCTCGCTGGCTGAGATTTCTTCGATGACGTTAAGGCGTTCCGTTGACAGCACGATATCCAGAGGTTGGGTTAGCGCGCCCTCAACGAGGCCGGTCAAGCCCCCATGCGGCACGACGCTTTGATGATGTTCATGGCAGATCCGGAGTGCGCAGCTGACTTCCTCAGTCGTTTTGGGGCGAACCAGGACTTGCGCTTGAATCTGATCAGACCGCCAGATCCCTGCGCTGCGCTCGGTGACGGCGCCGCCGAGTATCACAGTGCCCTTTGGGAGTGCCGCCATGAGGGCTTGCACGACCGGGCGTTGCGCTTGGTTTAGTGCTTTGTCCGCTGACGCTGTTGAGGTTGTCATAGGATCAAGCCGCTCGTTCAAAAATCGCAGCAATACCTTGGCCGCCGCCGATGCACATCGTCTCAAGGGCATATCGGCCCTGGCGACGGTGTAATTCGCTCAACATGTCCGCGAGAATGCGACCGCCCGTTGCGCCGATAGGGTGACCCAGTGAAATGCCCGAGCCATTGACGTTCAATCGGTCATCATCGTGCCAATGCCAGCCTTTGAGCACCGCCAAGACCTGACACGCAAAGGCTTCGTTCAGTTCAACCAAATCCATATCATCAAAACCCAGGCCCGTCCGCTTGAACAGTTTTTCAACGGCCGGCACCGGGCCAATGCCCATGGTCGCCGGATGACAGCCGGCGGCGGCCCAGCCGACCAAGTAGGCGCTGGGGATGAGGCCGAGGGCTTCCAATTGATCCTCAGCAACGACCAGGCAGGCTGCGGCGGCATCATTTTGTTGGGAGGCATTGCCCGCGGTGACGACGCCGCCATTAATGGGTTTGAGCTGGCTCAAGGATTCAAGCGTTGTGTTGGGGCGGACGCCTTCGTCGGTTGCAAAGTTTAAGAACGCGCCCTTGCCTTGGGGCACTGTAATACCCACCAGATGGTCTTTAAATTTCTCAGCCTCCCAAGCCGCAGCGGCGCGTTGTTGCGAGCGCAGCGCATAGGCATCGGCTTCAGTACGGGAGATTTGATACTCGGTTGCCAAATTTTCGGCGGTCTCGATCATGCCTGAAATCGCCCCAAAGCGGGCTTCGGGTTGTGATCGCACGCGCCCACGTTCCAAGCGGTCGTGGAGGGTTACGCTGCCGCCTTTTTGGCCTTGTCGCATGGCGGTGGTGTAGAACTCGACATTACTCATACTTTCAGCACCACCAGCGATCACCACATCGGCCACGCCGGTTTGGACCATCATCGCCGCATTGGCAATGGCCTGAACCCCACTCCCACAACGCCGATCGACCTGGGTGCCGGAGACGGAAAGCGGCAAGTCAGCGGCGAGGGCGGCCCAACGCCCAATGCAGGGCGCCTCACCCGAGGGATAACCCTGGGCAAAAACCACTTCGTCGACGCGCTCGGGGTCGAGACCGGTNCGGGTCATAAGATCGCGAATGACNAGCGCCCCCAAATCCTCTGCGCCAAAAGCGCTTAATGCGCCGAGATAGCGACCAACGCCGGTTCGGATGGGGGAAACAATGGCTGCGCGTCGCATAGGGATTCCTTAATTTGGTTTGTTTGAAATATTATGGGGCTGCAATAACCCGAACCACACCTTCTCGCCGCGGATCAGCCGCGCCGATGAGGCCGGCCGGCGTGACCTCGATAACATGTAATCCTGAGTTCTCGCCCTCNCGGCGCTTAACCGGATATCCGAAGGCTTCTAAAGTGCTGGCGACTTCCGNACCCAGCGNGCGTCCGATTTCAACCCGAACGGTTTCNCCCCGAGCNATGATGTTGGGGTAATTAACCGCCTCTTGCGGCGTTAAGCCCCAATCCAGAATGCCGAGCAGGCTTTTGGCAACATAGGCCGGAATTGAATTGCCGCCTGGCGAGCCGGTAACCAGCCGGAGTTCGCCATCGGCCTCAAAGACCATGGTCGGTGACATTGAGGATCTGGGCCGTCGGTTGGGCGCCACTGCGTTGGCGAGGCGTCGACCGTCAGCGGGCACTTCTTTGGCAAAGTCTGTCATTTCATTGTTCAAAAGGAAGCCCTTAGCCCAGCGCTGAGTCCCAAAAGGGCCCTCGACCGTTGCAGTCATTGCAACCGCATTGCCTTCAAAGTCGATAATGGACAGGTGCGTTGTGCCGGCCATTTCATCCGTCGTATCGGGTGCCCATTGCACGCCTGAAATACTTGCGTCATAGGCGGTCAGGTCGCCGTGGGTCGGCTTCTCAGAGGGCTCAAATCGATCAAGTGCCCGAGCCTTGAGGTACCCAGGGCTCAGCAGCGTATCAAGCGGGATATTGATCTCATCAGGATCGCCGAAAAAGTGATCGCGATCGGCATAGGCTAAACGCTGGGCATCCACGAAGCTTTGAAGGCGGGTTTCAAGGTTGGCATTGTCTGGATTCAGCTGATCATAGAGCCCCATGACCATAATTTGCGCCGCGCCCGAGGAGGGCGGCGCGGTGGTGCAGATTTTGAAGACGCGATAGGGGCCGCAGATGACGGGCCGCTCTTTGACCTGGTAGTTTTTAAGGTCATCGAGGCTCAGGCTGCCCGGGTTCGGCGCCCGCGCTGCACCGGCAACAATCGCCTCAGCGATATCGCCGGTGTAAAAGGCGTCGGGTCCGCCTTCTGCAATGGCGGTAAGCGTTGCAGCGTATTCTGGGTTCTTCAGGCGTGCGCCCGCTTTGAGGGCTTCGCCGTTCGGGTAAAAGTACGCCGCTGAACCCACGTTCACCGCAAGGCGGCTTCGTTTGGCCATCATCGGGAGGTAATTGGCGAGCCGAGGTGAGACGATAAAGCCGTCGCTTGCGAGTTTAAGAGCCGGTTGAAAGAGCGTTGCCCATGGCAGGCGGCCCGCGCGCTGGTGGGCGGCGTAGTAGAGCGCGACCGTGCCGGGGGTGCCGACCGCTTTACCGCTTTGCCAAGCATCCAGATAACCCATGACGCCGTCCTCGGTCATAAAGAGATCGGGCGTCGCGCTTGCAGGGGCACTTTCGCGGCCGTCTAAGAACGTGGTCTGATTCTGGGCGCGGTCAAAATGCAGAAAAAAAGCGCCGCCACCGAGGCCCGAACTCTGCGGCTCAACCAATCCCAGCACTAAGTGGGTTGCAATCGCGGCGTCCACCGCGTTGCCGCCAAGCTCGAGCATTTTGATGCCAGCGTCGACGGCGAGCGGGTTCGCGGCGCTCACCATCGCGCCGTGCGGCCAAGGGGTTACCGCGCCTCAAGGCTTGCTTGCGCGTCGACTGACTGGGCGTCCGCGCTGCAGCCGCTGATCCAAAGCAATAGGACAAACGTCGCAAGGGTCGTGATCTGCTGCCACGGTTTTGANAAAAAAAGGTCCTGGCTCACGGGTGGTCCGCCGGCTATGAAGAGAGATCGATCATACCTGAGAACCAAAGGTTGGGTCACCCGTTGGGTCGGCCGTTGGGTGATTCAGGTGTCATGCNGTTGGTGTCGTGATAGCCTCACGACAGCCAATTGAAACGGAGCGCNAGAACGATGAATGAGCAAATTTTAATTAAGACCTTGCCAAGCGGGAANCTTTCGGCGGATCACTATGAGCGGGTGGCAAGCCCCATGCCTGAGATTCAGGCCGGCGAGGTGCTGGTNAAAACCAATGCNTTCGCGATTACGGCCGGCACCCGGGCCGGACTCCAAGGCAGTGCCAGTTATGCGGGGGCGCCGACCACGGGTATCGTNATGGGCGGCACCGGTGTTGGCACCATTGTGGCGACCAACTCAGACGCNGTGCAGGTNGGTGATCAGGTCCTCACCAGCACAGGCTGGCAACAATACTCGGTCCAGAAACCTGCGAACCTCGAGCTGATTCCAGCCGGGCATGACCCGTTGCATTATCTTGGGCCAATGGGGGTCAATGGCCTGACAGCCTACTTTGGCTTGCTCTCGGTGGGTGAGGCGCGATCAGAACAAACGGTCATGGTGTCGGCTGCGGCAGGCTCGGTTGGGCATTTGGTCGGGCAGATGGCAAAGATTCAAGGCTGTACGGTGGTGGGCGTGGCCGGGAGCGATCAGAAAAACGATACCTTGGTTTCGAAGCTTGGGTTCGATGCCGCGGTGAATTACAAGAACGGGGATTATCGAGCGGCCTTAAAAGAGGCAACGCCGGACGGGGTTGACGTCTACTTTGATAATACCGGCGGGTTCATCTTAGGCTCGGCACTCTTTCGCATGAATGTTGGTGGCCGCATAGCCTGTTGTGGGGTGGTATCCCAGTACGATACGAGTTCGCCAGAGCCTGGCCCCAAAGGGATCCCGGGTCTGTTGGTTAACAAGCGGATCACGATGCGCGGCTTCTTGGTGTTCGATTTTGCGGATCAATATGCCGAGGCACGAAGCGAGATTCACGGCTGGCTGCAATCGGGCGCCTTGATCAGCCTAACCGATCAAGTTTCGGGTCTGGCGGCGGCGCCGGATGCCTTTGTCGATCTGCTGGCGGGCGGCAACATCGGAACCCGCGTGGTGGTGCTGGACTAGCCAATGGCAGTCAGAGCGCCATCGGCACAGTGCGCCCCGTTTAAGGCCGAGCCAAACTCAGCCTTAAACGATTGCCGTACAGACAGGATCTAAACCAGAGCCCAGCTGCGCGGCCCTGCGCGTGACCCTATTTCGGCTTTGCGCCGCCCCCGACCCGGAGGATTTCTCCGCTGACCCAGCTGGCAGCGTCTGAGGCTAAATAAACACAGGCTGAGCCAATATCCTGAGGCGTTCCGAGCCGGCCGAGGGGGATGTTCCATTCTTCTAAGAGTTCGTCCAACTGATCTTCAGATTTTTTGAGCGCTTTGAGCATCACTTCGGTCGGGATGGCGCCCGGCATCACGCCGTTCACGCGAATGCGCGGCGCGAGTTCTGCCGACAGGGTCCAGGTGAGGGAGTTCACGCCTGCCTTGGCCGCGCCATAGTGGCCGCTGCCAGGAACAGGACCTGTGCCTGCACCGGAGGAGATGTTAATGATGCTGCCGTCATCGATGTGTCGTGCCGCGGTCATGCAGCCGTCATAGACCGACGTAAGGTTTACGGCGATGGTGCGATGCCATTCGTCCCGAGGCAGGGTCGTCATGGGCTGGCGCATGGTCGAGCCACCTGCGTTATTCACCCAAATTGTGAGCTTGCCAAACGCTGCTTTGGTTGCAACGGCCAGTGCTTCAAGCGCATCGGGGTCGGTCACATCCGTTGTGACGGCGATCGCCTCGCCCCCGGCTTGAATAATGCGGTCAGCGACCGCTTCAATTTCATTCGTTCGTCGCGCTGCGAGGGCGACCTTCGCGCCGGCACGCGCAAAATCCATTGCAATGCCTTCGCCAATACCGCGACCTGCGCCGGTGATCACGGCAACGTGGTTTTTGAGCGAAAATCGCTCTAATACATCCTGCATTCCGAACTCCCTTGGGTTGGGTTACTATCAAATCATTAAACCACATTTAGAGGGGAATCCATGGCCATTTCACTACAACATGCGGGTGAGTTTACGGTTGCGTTGGCGAACCAACTTCTGGCGGAGGCGCTGGGCGATGCGATCACCGCCGTACAGGTGACCCCGCTAGGAGAGGGCGTCGGGCTGATGTCCTCGATTGGGCGCGCCGCTTTGACCTTAGCCTCGGGAAAGAGCACGTCTGTTGTGGTGAAGGTGATCGCTCAGACTGAAAATGTCAGTATTTCAAAGCAACTCAATTTTTATGCCAACGAGATTGATTTCTATCGGTACCTGTCGCCCTTGTGTCCGATTCGTAGCCCGAAGTGTTATTTCGCAGACATCGATCCCGAGACCCAGGACTTTCTGTTGATCTTAGAGGACCTTGGCGCCGCGGCGGCGGGTGATCAGCTCAAAGGCTGTGATGAGGCCTTGATGTTGCAGGGCTTTGAAAAAGCGGCCCAACTACACGGCCGGTTTTGGGGTAAGACGGATCAATATCCTTGGTTGCGTTATCAAAATGTGCCCGAGGTGAATCAATTTCGTCAGGACGTGGTGTTTCGTCCGGGTGTCGCGCCAACCCTGGCCGCCTTTCCAGAATACTTTACCGGTGATCTCGCAGACGTCGTGACCCAGATTGGCGAAAATTTTGTGTCAATCTTTGAGCGCGCGATGTCAGGTACCCAGACCGTCATTCATGGTGACTATCGTATTGATAACATGCTGCTGCCGGTGGTCGATGGCGAGATTGAGATCGTGGCCGTGGATTGGCAGAACACCACGGGGGGACGGGGGCCTCATGATATCGCGTACTTTAGCTCACAGAGTTGTGGTCCAGAAATGCGGGGCGCAACGGAAATGGCCGCCCTGCGGCGCTACCATGAGATTTTATTGGATGAAGGGGTCAAGGATTACAGCTTTGATCAGTGCCTTGAGGATTTCCGGGTCAACCTGATGATTACCATGATTACGCCGATCGCAATCATTGGCACGATGGATTCGGGCAATGAGCGTGGGGTTGAGCTTGGCCGAGTGATTCTAGAGCGTGGGCTCAGTTCATTGACTGCGATGGACTGCGGGAGTCTGTTGAAAGAACTGAAACTGGGCTGACGCCAGGGCCTCGCGTTAGACGCGCGCAGTGGCCGGTGCACCCGGACCGGGAGAAGGGCGCGGCGATGCGCTTGATCACTTTAGGGCAATAGGGCCCTGCTCGCGCAAAAGGGACCTTGATGAGACAGGCGTTTGCCCGGTAAGACCAAAGATTAAAAAGNACATCTNCACGCGAACAGGCAATACCGTCTAACGACNGCCATCAACCGAAGCGCGTCGGTAGAATAGCGTTCGNAATAAGATGCCCTAAAAGTAAAAATTTGTCCTTAAGAAGGAGTGATTCCGTGAGTCGATCGAGAAACAGTGTCTTTGGCCTGGTCATACTATTGAGTCTTGCTGGCTGTGCAGACCAAGAGGCGCCGGCGGTTGCGCAGCAGGCCGCGCCGGTCGTTGAAGTTGATTTTGAAACGCAATTACAACTACAACTCTTACAAGCAAAGCCCGGAGACATTATCGAAATCCCAGCCGGAACCTATTCGTTGTATCGCGGGTTGTCGTTGTCGGTCGATGGGGTAACCATTCGAGGCGCTGGAATGGACAAAACGATTCTGAGCTTCAAGGAGCAGGTTTCAGGGGCCGAGGGCCTTTTGGTGACGGCCAATGATTTTACGATTGAGGATTTGGCGATCGAAGATGCCAAGGGCGACGCACTCAAAATCAATGAGTCTAAAAACGTCATCATTCGTCGGGTCCGCACTGAGTGGACGAATGGGCCCGATACGGCCAATGGCGCCTACGGCATTTATCCTGTGCAGACTGAGAACACGCTGATTGACGAGGTTGTGGCCATCGGCGCCTCGGACGCGGGGATCTATGTGGGGCAGTCCAAGAACGTCGTCGTTCGAAACAGTCGCGCGGAATATAACGTGGCGGGGATCGAAATCGAGAACACGTTAGATGCCGATGTCTTCGACAATATTGCGATTAATAATACGGGGGGTATTTTGGTCTTTAATATGCCGAACCTCTCCCAGGAAGGCGCGCGCACGCGGATCTTTCGGAACCTCGTCCACAACAACAATACTGAGAATTTCGCGGCACCCGGCGGCGCGGTTGCCGGCGTGCCCGCGGGCTCCGGTATTGTGATCAACGCGAACGACGAAGTAGAGATCTTCGAAAATGATCTGGCAGGCAATGATACCGCGCACATCATTATCTCCTCGGTGTTCTCAACCAACTACGCGAGCCGAGAGACGGCCTCAGCCTTTGATCCGTATCCTGAAACCCTCTATATCCATGATAATCGCTACGAAGGCGGTGGCGCGTCCCCGATACCCTCGAGCTTAAAGCTTTAAAACTCGCGATGTTCGGATTAACCGGGGCTTTTCCAAATGTGATTTGGGATGGTTTCTTAAATCCAGAGAAAGCCGTTGATGGCAAGTTGCCACCGGCGCTCAATTTTTGCATTGCGGGTGAGCCCGGCACACAGCTACTGAATGTGGATGGCCCAGGAGGCTATGCCAATCCCGCGATTGAGCAAAGCCAATTTCAATGTCGGCACGAGCCCTTGCCGCCCGTACAATTATCCATCTAATTCTATGGTTGGGTGGATTTGATGAGGCAGTCTAAGCACACAAGTTATCATGGCGGTTGTCGATTCTGCTGGCTGAGCGCGGGCTGCTTGCGCTGTACCGCGCGATGGCGTTCATTGCTGGGTTGCCAAATCGCACATCGAAGGCGGGTGCGCGCGCTTGCCGCGCAGGCTTTAGGGGTGTCTCGCACAACCCTTTTAATGGTGGTCATTGCCTTGAGCGCTGGTTGCGCGGACCAGCCCACGTTGAACAGTCAGTATTTTGCAGTCGACAACCCCAAAAAGCTCTCGCAATGGTCAGTGATCCAAGCTCATGATCAGGCATTGACCCTGGCAGGTGACGCCCAGGTCTATCAACTTGCCAGTCCCTTGTTCAGCGATTATGCCGGTAAGCTGCGCACGCTGAGCTTGCCGAAGGGCGCGCAGGTGAGCCTTGATGCGGACACGGAACGGTTCGTCTACCCCGTCGGCACGATCATTACCAAAACATTTTATTATCGTCGGGCGGCGGGGAGTCAGCGCTCAGAGTTCCGCCTGGTCAAAGCCAATCAGGGCGCCGAATTCGGTGTCAATGACTTCAGCTTGTCGACGTTAACCCTCTTAGAAACCAGAGTCTTAGTCAAACGAGCGAGGGCGGCTGGGCCGCATTGCCCTATGTTTGGGACGCAGATCAACAAGATGCCACGCTAAGCCCAGCGGGGGCGTTGATTCGCGCGTCGCTGCAGGATGCGGATCGCTCGCAGGCGCCGCAAACCTTTGCTTATTTAGTCCCCAACCAAAATCAGTGCGCGGGGTGTCATGTCTTGGATCAAGCAACCAAAGCCATGTTGCCGATTGGTCCCCATCCGCGCCATTTGGCGACAGGCCGCCAAGGCGATCAACTGGCTGACTGGGTTGCCTCTGGCGCGCTGAGCGACGAGGGCCTGCAACGGGCAAAGGGTCTCGGGGCCAATGTGGATTGGCGCGATGGCCATCAGCCGCTCAATCAGCGAGCTCGGTCTTATTTGGATATCAATTGTGGCCATTGTCACAGCCCAACGGGCCCTGCTGATACGTCTGGTATGTTTTTGAATGCCGCAACCCAAGATCCAATCCGATGGGGGGTTTGCAAGGCGCCGATCGCCGCGGGTCAAGGCACCGGTGGGGCGCAATACGGGATTGTGCCGGGTAATCCAGATGCCTCGATCTTGAGTTACCGATTAGGGAGCGTGGATCCGGGCGCGATGATGCCGGAGTTGGGCCGAAGCCTGGTCCATTCTGAGGGTCTTGCGCTGATCCGATCGTGGATTACCGAGATGCCGGGGCAGTGCAATGCAGCCCAGCAAACGGTGGTTCATTCGGATGGCCATAATCCGAGATTGCTTGATGAGAATCCTGCGTTTACACTGGCCAGCGGTTTAGATTGAGGGCGCTCAACGAAACGATTTTTCGTACTGTTTGAGCGAACTTTAAACTCAGATCAGCGTAGGAGATTTAGGGGCGGTTTGCGCCTTTAAGCATTTTTAAGGCGTAAACGCTTTAAGCGTTTTTAGGGCACAAACGCTTTAAGCGTTTTTAAGGCACAAACGCTTTAAGCGTTTTTAGGGCGTAAACGCTTTAAGCGTTTTTAGGGCGTAAACGCTTTAAGCGTTTTT
>JGI20156J14371_10004121_pt1 | contig 10610 bp, 7 predicted proteins | sample COG_06_FD_14371 | JGI IMG/M metagenome (IMG submission 14371) | reverse complement strand
ATACCGCCATTGGCTTTTTTGACTTCAATATCATCGTGCACCTTTAAACCATTCCACCATACCGTGGCCCGTGCATTTGCGATTTTTTGATCACCTTCCCATTTCGCATTTTTAAAAATAAAGTGAAATGCATGCCATTGTCCATTGGGCCTCCAGGCATTGGTGTCGGGCACTCGGTCCATACAGAAAGCGGCAATCCCATGAGGTCCAATCTTCCAGTTGTATGGATCAAGCAGGTCTTTATTTTTGGGAGACTCGATTTGAATTTCATAACGGTTTTGCATGTAGACTCCGCTATTTGTATATCCATCCACTTTTCCATCACCTCTTGCACCCATCATTACAAATTCTACATGGCCTTCGTAATTGGAATATTTTTTCTTGGTTACCAAATCATGTGTTCCCCATCTCTTACCTCCATTGGCCATTAAAGTTTGTCCATTTCCCTTGGGGTCATTCATTATTTTCCAGGTGATATCCATGCTCTTATCTGGCCACATTTCCCAGTTCTTTTTTACTGATTTTATGGTTCCATTGAACAGAATATCAGCGTTCTTTGGAGCTTTGCATCCAATATCCTTATTCTGATTATATCCGCTTCTTTGTTCTGGTCTTTTAACCTCGCTTGCTTCGGTTATGAAGGCTGTGAAAAGCATTGAAATTAACACCAATATGTATTTTTGGTTATGTTTTTTCATCAATAAAATTTGTAGATGTTTGGGCTGGTGGTGGGAAGGTTAACGAGAGAATCCATAAACCTATGTTTTAATACTGCCCATGAGAATAATTCATTGGCAACTTATTCTTTGCAGGTAGTTCCCATTTAAATTTTTCAGGTCCTTTGGTTAAAGTGGTCTGGCCCTCAGGCAAATCATTTATTCAGGTTTCAAGCTGGTATTGATATCATTTTTTTTGGGATCTACTTTATTTTTTTGTGGGAATATTTTTTGTAATACAGAAGTAAAAAAAAGACCCAGGTGCATACAGGTGGGCAAGGCTGCGGATATTCCCATGATCAGGCCGAAGTATATATTCTTGGCATTTTCACGACCAGTGGGATCCTGGATCGCCTGAATTGCCCGGTTCGTATATTTTGTTCCCCGCTCTGCAAGTTGTTCAGGTGCTGTTTCCCACAGGCTTATCATCCATCCTCCGAAGGTAAAAACGAACAGTACCCAAAAGGTTGCGAGTACTGCAATGATCAGATCGAGGGAGAGGTGAAAGACATATTCCGAAGTCTTATTGGATGCGAGTGCACGCCGGATAATCCAAATAGTTGCAAAAAAAGACAAACTGTCAAACAGGGCACCAAAGATTCCCACAGGTATTTGTAATTTTACGTAGTGAGATGCCTCATGGGTCATCATGTAATAAGGAAAGGCGGTGTAAATGGCCAACCAGTAGCAAGCGACATTTAAAAAAATGAAGAAACTAAAAAGGATAGGGAAGAAAATCCTGATCGATCCACGTTTGCGTTCATAGATGTCGAGGATTTTGTGTAAGGAATCTCTCCACTGAGAAATAATCGTATTCACGACCTTGGGAATAGCCTTAACTTTCCAAACTTACAATGCAGATCTGCTTGATTGTATATGGCAAAGCTTACTAGATATAAAGAAGTGCTGTATCTTTCAACATTTCAAAAGGGTGCCTTGGTTAAAAGGTTTTGGTGCGGACTCGTTTTCTGTACTGGGCTTTTACAAGGAGCGATGTGTGTGGGAAATACCGGAACTATGGAAGGTATTTTGTCTTCCAAGGGAGATACCTGGATTGAGGTTTTGGACGATGGGAATTATTTACATCGATTTATTCCGGAATGGATTGGGCAAGGGCCTGCAAATGGAGGGAGTTTTAAGCCGGAAACAATCTTACTTCTCAACGATTTGGTTGTGGGAAACCGAATTTCGGTAAGATGGTCCATGGACCAGCATCTTAGGTTAGTAGGTGCCCAAATTTTGCCCCCGAAAACACAGGGGGGAATCTTTATCGGTTATATACTTAAAACCAGCAACCGATGGATAGATGCACAGAATATAGACGAAGGAAAACCTTGGCGTTTTTATTTGCCATGGGTTGGAGGATATCCAAGCGAGGGAGGAGGGTATGATTTACAGATTTTACGGGATTTGAAAAACCGAAACCCCACAGACCCAATTCGATTCTCCTGGAAGTATAGCGGTCGTCCAACCGTGGTTTCCTTTTACGAGGAGGTCCGGGATTCAATTACCCCATTTTGGGTGGGTAAAAAGCTTCCCAGTCCCCAAAGGATAGGGGTAGAAGCCAAGCCAACCAAGCTGAATGAAGTGGATGGGGAAAAGGTTTCTGCTCCGGCTAACCCTTTTGAGCAGTTAAACCAGGGAGCTAATAATTTGGCGAATCCGTTTGACCAAGTTAATCAGTCAACCACTCAATCTGCTAATCCTTTTGATCAATTAAATACTGAGCCTGTACCGACAGTTGATAAAAAACTTAGTCCGTTTGATCAGTTAAAAAGTCCTGTTGTACCAGCAGTTGATAAATCGGCGAATCCATTCGAGAATTTACCTCTTCCTAAAACGAGCCCATTCGATCTAATTGAGCAAAAGTAGGAAGAATTAGTAAAAAGCTATTAGCTTATTACAAACCTTTTAACTGCAGGTAAGGGTCGTTTTGAGGGTCGCTTGGATCGTCACGGATGATCAAGTTTAATCCACTTGAAATGGTCCATTCGGATGCGGTTGCATCACCAGCATCCCAAGATCGGTGAATTCTCTTCCTCTTTTTAAGAATGCGTTGTTCTAGGTCCAGGTTATTTTTTCGATTTAAATTACTCCATAGGATGTCGCGTATTTCACCATTTTTATTAAGGGCGATAACTTGGACTGCAGCACCTCGGGAAGTAAGGGATAGAAGGTTTGGGTCGTCAGATAAATCTTGGGTTAGTACAACTTCCTTAGCCTTTTTAACTGCTTGATCTCGGTAAGCTTCAAAATTGGCTGGGTATCTACCTGGGAGAATATTCCCATCCATATTTCGAACCGCAAGTTCAACAATTTCAGATGACCAAACAGGAGAAATTTTCCCACCTCTTATATCCACACAAAAAACCTTGGCTGGAAGATTTTTGGGGTTTCGGTAAGCGGGAATTTCTTCTATGGCGAGGTAGCATTCGTCAATCGCTTTTGATAACCCAAAGGAATTGGGTTCGTGAATGGTTTCGAGTGGTTTGTTATCTGGCAGATAAACAACTAGACCTTCAGTTCTAGGGTAATAACAAACTTGGTTTCCAATCAACCTGCCCTGTGCGTCAAACCTTCCTTCTTCTTCCAGTAAGTCCGCCTTGGTCAAAAACGGATGTCCTCTGGGGTGAAAATAAGTGCGGTAAGGACCTGTGGGAATTCCCTTGGAAAAAGTGGCTTCCAATCGGATGTTGTTTTTTACGGGGATTTCACCCGGCTTCAAACCGTCCTCTCTTAATTTATTAAAATACCTGAAGATCTCGGCATTGGACATCGGATAATAGAAAGACATGTTTCCTTCAAGTTCGTCCTCAAAGTAATTTTTTTCGTACAATAATTCCCCCGCTTTCCCATAAGCCCTAAATGAGCCTTCTCTTTTCCCGCGCTCAAAAAATCCAGTCAGTTTTTTTAAGCCGTTTGATTGCCAAAAAAAGAAGGATCCGTGCCGTAATCCATCGACGACTCCAATCTCGAATTTTTTTTCACCATTTGAATGGTTCTCAATTACCCTGGCAAATTTCCATTTCCCGACCGGTTCGTCTTCGCCTGCATAGTATAGTCGGACGATCCCCTTTTCATCTTTACGATACTCCAGTCTTTCCGTGCTTACTTCTTCTTCATTGGAACAGCCTCCCAAAAAGAAAACTCCAAAAAGTCCGAGCAGTTTGAATTTTTCCCGTTTGGCAAATTTAAAAAAGTTCACAGTCAATCAATACATTTTCTTTAAATCAGTGGGCAACGGCAAACTTACTCGGTTCGCTCTCTGACTTGCCGGGCAATTTCCATCACATCAAATGCCGGTACGGTTATTACACCTGATGGTCGGCCTCCTTCCTTACGAAAGGCAGTCACCCCAATCCATTTGCCATGGCGGTCAAATACAGGGGTGCCAGGAGTTACATTCTCCACAACCAAGTAGTCCCTGGGTTTATCAATTACTGCATTTACCCAGCCTCGTTGCAAGGTGGACTTTCGATATAGGTTTCGACCAAGTTTGCCTAAGGAAACCACTTCATCAAGTGTTTCGATATTCGGGATTTCTAATTCATTGTATTCAACAGCAAGAAACTCCTCGGGTATTGAATCGTTGGAATCAGTTGGTAGGGGACGAATAAAAGCAAGGTCGAGGTCCTCGTCCTTAAGTAAAAAATTTGCCGGAACTTCGGAACCATCCTCCAATAAAATCAGAACTTCGGTGTAATTCACATTTACATTTCCCGGACTTCTCATCCTTGCCAATATCGAATCTGTCGGGTCGACTTGATTTAAGGATAAAACGATCAGTCCGTCCTTGCCAATCACGGTGCCGAGTGCCTCAAGTTTTCTTTCAGATGGGGGGAAGCTCCGGCCTCCGGAACTAACTTCGATGCGTACGGTTACAGATACCCAGGTTACGCTATCGGATTTTTTTTCCAGGAGTTCCTTCCAAATGGAAACCGGCGAAGTTTTTTCATCAGCCCATAAATTACTGGCGGGATTGATTAAAAAAAGGGCTGCCAAAAATAGCCCGGTATTAAAGAATTTCATAAGGCTTCCCACTCTGGTTGCAGTTCGATAAAGAGGGTGTGGATTCCCCGTTTTACAAAGAAAACAACCTGCTCAGGCTGTTTTTTGATCAAGTTGGTCATGAGGCGTTTAATCTCATCGATTTGATTGACTGAATGATGGTCAATTTTAAGGAGCAGGTCGCCCTGGCGTAACCCGGCCAATGCGGCCCATCCGGCAGACTCTACATTTTCAACTAAGAGGCCGTTTTCCTCTGCATTAATTCTCATAAATACTCGATCAGCAAAGGATAATTCACGCACCGTAAATTCGAGATTTTTCTCCTCGTATTCCGGCATTTCATTTCCGGGTTTTGGACGTTTGTCCAAAGTTGCATTGACCTCCATAATTCTACCTCCTCTCCAGACCTCTACTAAAATAGTGGAATCAATCCGATATTGTTTGATCATATTGCCAAACACTTCCACATCCTCCGGTCGATAAGCTTGTATGAGTTGACCGTCGATTCGGAAGAGTAAATCACCGGGGAGTAACCCCGCGCGTTCGGCTGGGGTATTTGGAAAGACTTGGGATAAGCGGACCCCCCGGTTGCTGGTTTCCAGGCCCAAAGCCTCAGCCAGTTCATGGGTAAGTACCTGAGTGCTCACACCTAACCAAGGTTTCCACGCCTCAAGGGGTCGCTTTTCCTCAGCTTCTGGTCCAATTTTGATCACGGTTAAATAACTCGCTAAGTTTCTTTCGAACCTTACCAAAACGGGGACGGGTTCGGTTTTTCCTTCGGTTAATTCCCGGGAGATTGTATGCAGGTCTTCGATTTTGGTCAGGGTTTGACCGTTTACTTCGACCAATACATCATTCTGTACCAACCTTGGCTTTGCACTGAACGAAGGTCCGCCTTGGGCGACTGAGTGTACTTGTATTCCAAATTTTCCTTCCCTACGAGCTTCCAACGATGATAGGAGGGTAAAGTCTCTCAGAGTCAGCCCCCAACTTTTTAGTTCTTCTTCTGGCTGATAGGCGGGTTCACGTTTTGCTGTGATTAACTCCCAGCTAATGGACTGCTGGTCGCGAACTCCCTTGACCTCAACTTTTTTTCCCGGCGGAATGGATGAAATCATTTGATGAAATGGAGGAAGGTCCTCAGGGATCTGTGCCTGTACAGTTTGCTGAGCAAAGGTGGTAATAAGATCTCCAGCCAAAAAACCGGCAGTTTGCGCAGGGGAACCATCAATGATTCCCGAAACTAAAATCCCGGGTTTTCCTTTTTTGAGAGAAGGTTGGCATTCCAATCCCGTCCATGACCTTTCAACATAAAGCCTCGGGTAGCAAGCTCTTGGGAAACCTTTTGGGCGAGATTGGATGGAATGGCACCGCCTAGGCTCGCAATGGCAACTTCATTAATCCCAATGATTTCGCCCGCAGAATTCACGAGGGGTCCTCCGCTGTTTCCCGGGAATATGACCGCATCATGACCGAGCCAGCGGACCAACTCTCCCACATTTTCGCCATCCAGCCGAAACGATCCTCTCCGGTTTGAGATTAAGGCAAGGTTGGAAACAATTCCTCGGGTTACCGATTGAGATAATCCTGCCGGACTTCCCATCGCAAAGCAGGCATCGCCCACCTTTACCAGATCTGAATTCCCAAAGACGGCACTTTCAACCGGTGGGGAGTTCGGGGATCTTTCTTCTAATCTCAGGCGGAGGACGGCCAGATCAGTAAGGGCGTCGGCACCTAGTAAATCAGCCCCGACTTCTTCGCCATCATGAAATCGGCAAGTCAGCCTGGTTGCTTTTCCAGCCACATGGTGATTGGTCACAACCAATCCAGATGAGTCGATAATTACTCCGCTACCGGTGGATCCCGATTTTAACATCCTTCCGTTGGACCCTCTTTCCGAAACCACTTCGATTCGGACAATTGCCCGGTAAACCGAATTTACCCGGTCATTAATTTCTTTGATTTGTTTTCCCACTAAAGGATAGAATCCTGGTAAACAGAGAAACGATAAAAGGAATAGTTTAAACGGTTTTGGCATACCTTTAATGCGATACCAGTTTGAGAAATAGTTGAGTTATTTGCAAATACACAAGAAAGAGGTTCTTGCCCTCCGACCCAACTAAAGGCAAGAATCAAAGGCGTAATAATGTAGTGAACGAAGTAACAAAGAGAACCAATTTTTTTTCCCNNGGGCAGTCCCAATTGCTCGCCTTTACCCTCTGTTCNGGTTGTTTATTCGTTCTCCTTCTTTTAATCGGGTGGGTTGTAAAATCATTGGGCATTTTTTTGGATCACTTTGCCACGGTGCTTTGGCCACTTGCAATTGCATCAATCCTAGCCATTTTACTTCGGCCGCTCGTCCGTAAAATTGAAGAGGGGGTTGGGCTGAGTCGCAGGTATTCAATTATCTCTTTGTACCTTATTGTTTTGTCCGTTGTTTTTTTAATTCTTTGGGGAGTGGGTGGCGAAGTAGTCCGGCAATCCCGTGACCTTATGGGCTCTTCAGTGGATTGGCCGGAAAGAATTGAAGCGCGGGTTCGACAATCAGTCAGTCCGGAAACTTGGTCGGTGGTTTCAGAAAAATTTGGCCAGTTTAAACGGGACTGGAAAGAATCACTCCAAGCTCTGGGAACCCAGAATCCTGAATTAACCCAAAAGTCTGCCCAAGCCTTGCAAGATGCTTGGTCAGGTATTCGTTCATTTTTTTCGTATTTTGCATGCCTGGCAATAGCACCCATTTACTTGTTTTATTTTTTGGATTCCCGGCGGGATCATTTGGCTGATCTTGCCGGTCAGTTAAGTTTTTTTGGTGCCAATACACGTAAGGACTTGGTTTATTTAATCAGGCAATTTAAAGATATATTGGAAGCATTTTTTCGCGGACAATTACTGATTGGTGCAATGATGGGAATTGGCTATGCCATTGGCTTTAGTCTGTCTGGTCTTAAATTCGGCATTGCCCTGGGTATTTTCTTCGGAATTTTAAATATTGTTCCTTTTCTAGGATCGATTATCGGATGTTTGACTGCCTTGCTAGTGGCTTATTTACAACCAGGTGGAATTTTGGAAAGCGGAGAATGGAGCGTTCTTTGGGGCTGTGGCATTACTTTTTTAGTGGTGCAAATCCTCGAAAGTTATTGGCTTAGTCCAAAAGTGATGGGAGATCGAACCGGACTGCATCCGGTTGTTATTATTGCCTCGGTTTTCTTTTGGGGTTCTGCATTTGGAGGGGTACTGGGAATGATTTTAGGAATTCCACTAACCGCTTTCCTCATCGTTCTTTGGCGCTTGCTCAGGCAAAAATATTTGCCCGCCTCAAATTCTGTCTCTTAGTTCTTAAAAACTGTTTATATAGCAGGGAGATTTTCGCTTGTGCGCAAGATTGCCTTGAAACAGCCTTAACCTTTCGAAATGTAAGTATAACGCTACCTCTTCATTACCCTTGGCTAACAAAGACAAAGATTTTGTGCATTTGCACGTCCATTCGGACTACAGCTTGCTTGATGGTTGTTGCCGGATGGATCGATTGATGGACCGAGCGGTGGAGTTGGGAATGTCTGCCATGGCCCTTACTGATCACGGAAACCTCTTCGGTGCGATATCCTTTGTTAAGCAGGCGGAAAAGCGCGGAATTAAACCAATTATTGGTTGTGAAGGGTACATTGTAACTGATCATAAAAACGACGAGCGGCCAGGGCGGGAAAATCACAAATCTTACCACCTCGGTCTTTTAGCGAAGAATTTTGAAGGATATCAAAATCTCTGCAAAGTGGTGTCCGATGCTCATGTAGATGGTTTTTATTATCGTCCCCGAACCGATTTGGAGAAATTAGCCGAGCATGCCAAGGGCCTGATCGGATTTACCGGTTGTATGCAGGGTTGGATCCCTCAACTCATTCTTCGTGGTCAGGAAGAAGAGGCCGAACAGGCACTTGGTCAGATGGTCGATATCTTCGGTAAGGAAAATTATTTTGTCGAACTTCATAACCATGGAATTGAGGAGCAGGCACAATTGGTTCCCCCGTTAATCAAACTTGCGAAAAAATTTGGCCTTAAAACGATTGCCTCCAACGATGTACATTACGTCAAAGGCGAGGACTGGGCTCCTCACGACGCTTTGCTTTGTATTCAAACCGGTTCAAAATTGGACGATGTTAACCGGATGCGCTACGAGGCTCGCGAATTTTATTTAAAATCGCGCGAGGAGATGGAGGACCTCTTTCGCGAGGTGCCCGAATCCATTGTAAACACCTTTGCCGTGGCCGAAATGTGCGAGGTTAAATTACCATTTGGAGAGAACAATTATCCCGTGTTTACAATGCCTCCGGAAATTAAAACCGAGGTTTCAGATAATATCGAATACCTAAGAAAACTTTGCATAGAAGGCCTCCATCAAAGATATGAGGTTACTTACGAAGAGGCTTCCGAACGGGCTGAAGAGGATTCTCAGGTTAAGGAATTAAGCGAACGTTTGGACTACGAACTCGGAGTTATCGGTAAGACAGGGTTTAACGATTACTTTCTTATCGTTGCGGACTTTATGAACTGGGCTCGTGAACAAGGGGTACCGGTGGGACCGGGGCGTGGTTCCGGTGCGGGATGTCTTGTGGCTTATGTGTTGGGTATTACTGATATTGATCCTCTGCGCTTTGGCTTACTTTTTGAACGGTTTCTCAATCCAGAACGGGTTTCTCCTCCCGATTTTGATATCGACTTTTGTATGCGCCGTAGAGGAGAGGTGATCGAGTATGTCCGCGAGAAGTATGGCCGTGACTGCGTGGCCAATATTATCACCTTTGGTACTTTCGGTGCAAAAATGGTCATTCGGGATGTTGCCCGGGTGAGGGATCTTCCCTATGCCGAAGCCGATAAGTTGGCCAAAATGATTCCCGACGACCTCAATATTTCATTAGAGGATGCATTGGCAAAGAGTCCGGAACTTGCGGGGGAATATAAAAATAATCCCATTGCTAAACAGATTGTTGATACCGGCCGAGTGATCGAGGGAATGGTCCGCAATTCAGGTACACATGCCGCCGGAGTCATTATTGCTGACCGCCCGCTCAAGGAACTTGTGCCATTGACCAAGCAAGATGGAATTCTCACCACCCAATATCCCAAGGATCCGGTGGAAGAATTGGGCCTGTTAAAAATGGACTTCCTGGGATTGAAAACACTCACCGTGATTTCTGAAACCGAGGCTCATATTCGCAAAAAAGAGGGCTTGGAAGAGTTTCGGGTAACTGGAGTTCCACTCGAAGATGTGCCAACCTTTAAACTTCTCAACGATGCTCAAACCATCGGGGTTTTTCAATTGGAATCCGAGGGAATGCGCCGGCTATGCAGGCAGATGACCATTTCCAATGTCGATGAAATTATCGCCCTTATCGCCCTCTATCGGCCGGGGCCAATGGATTGGATACCTGATTACATTAAAGGCAAGGAGGATCCATCCACTATTCAATTCCCTCACCCCTTACTCGAGGATGTATGTGCTGAAACCTACGGGGTTATGGTCTATCAGGAGCAAGTCATGGAGGCGGCTAGGCGGATTGCGGGCTATACGCTTGGTGGTGCTGATATTTTGCGCCGGGCGATGGGTAAGAAAAAGCCCGAGGAAATGGCTAAGCAGCGGGAAATTTTTGTCAAGGGTGCCAAGGAGGTCAATAAGATCGAATCGAAAAAGGCCAACGACATCTTCAATATTTTAGAAAAATTTGCCGGGTATGGATTTAATAAGTCTCATTCTGCGGCTTATGGTATGATTAGTTATCAAACCGCTTACTTGAAAGCCAACCATCCAGTTGACTTTATGGCGGGAGTATTGGCTTGCGAACTTGGAAATTCCGAAAAACTTTCTCACTTTCTTGGGGAGTGTCACGATAT
>JGI20156J14371_10004115_pt1 | contig 10615 bp, 6 predicted proteins | sample COG_06_FD_14371 | JGI IMG/M metagenome (IMG submission 14371) | reverse complement strand
ATTATGGAGTACTTACAATGGTGGTTCTAATGATGATGCAGGATATTCAGTTCAATTAAATAATCAAAATCAGCCACTTATTACTGGCGGAACAATGAGTAATGATTTTTTTACTACTAATACAGCTGCAAATCCGACTTACGGTGGTAATATTGATGGTTTTGTAACCAAATATCTTACTTCCAACGGAAACATTTTAGCCTCCACCTATGTTGGTGACGGAGGTTTTAATCAGTGCTACTTTGTTCAAATAGATTTAAATAATGATGTATTTTTATTTGGCCTAACAGATTCTTCTACCAATGTTTTCCCATCTAATGTTTATAATTCTATAGGTTCACAGTTTATTCAAAAGCTAGATTCTAGTCTGTCCACTACTTTAGTCTCTACATGTTTTGGAAATGGAAGTTTAGCCAAAAATATTACCCCGTCTGCTTTTTTAGTTTCCAACTGTGGGCTTATTTATACTTCAGGTTGGGGAGGATTAGGTGGCCCATTAAATCTAATAAACGGAACATCTAATAATATGCCATTGATGAATTCTTTACAAAACAATACGGATGGAGCTGATTTCTATTTAGCAGTTTTTAATCAAGATATGCAATCGATGTTATACGGAGGCTATTTTGGCGGCAATCAAAGTCGAGAACATGTAGATGGTGGAACAAGTAGATTTGATAAAAATGGCAAAATCTACCAAGCTGTTTGTGCTGGTTGCCAAGGCAATAACGATTTTCCAACAACTCCTAATGTAGTTTCCAATACCAACGGAGCACCCTGTAATCTTGGTGCTTTTAAATTTGATTTAGAAAGTATAAGTTCTAGTATTAGTATCCCCAACTACTTCGCCTGTCTACCAAATTCTTATCAATTTACAAGTCTTTCACAGGGAGGCAACCAATACCTATGGGATTTTGGAGACGGAAACACTTCAAATATAGATAGTCCAAATCATAATTACAGTGATACTGGAACTTACAATGTTAGTTTAATTGTTTCTGATTCTAATGCCTGTGTACTTTCAGATACTGCAAATATTCAAATTAATATTTATGCTGTAAACAATGCTTTGGTTATTGGCGATAGTGTTTTATGTCCTGGAACAGTATCCACTCTAAATGCTTATGGAGGTTCGCAGTTTATTTGGTCTCCAACCAATTCTCTCTCAGATAGTCTTTCACAACAGGTAATTGCTACTCCATCTGTATCGACTACCTACATGCTAATAGCTATTGATAGCTGCGGGGTGGATACTGCCTATTTTGATGTTAACATACCAAATGATATCTTCCAGACAAGCAGCGATAGTGTAATTTGCAAAGAAGATAGTTTGACACTATTTGCTAATGGTGGAATTACTTACCGTTGGTCAGGAACAAACATAATATATATAGACAGTGCAAATCCTATTATAAGTCCGACCCAAAGCACAATGTATTATGTAGATATCACTACCCCAAACGGTTGCGTATATACAGATTCTGTATACATTGATGTTGATATTTCAATCCCAAATATTATTCTTCAAGACACCGTAAATTTGTGTTTTGGAGACTCTTTATTGGTTGCTCCATCTAATATAGAATCTGCTATATGGAGTCCATTAATTAACCCTTACGATACCATAGGAAATAATATATGGATTAAAAGTGATTCTAATATGACTTTTTACATGAGTTCTCAAAATGCCTGTGGGCAGTCTTCAGATTCCATTGTTGTTCTTGTTTTTGGATATTCTGGGAGTGCGTTTGGAGATACATCAATTTGTATTGGTGATACTGCTGAAATATATGCACAAGATGGGATAGAATATTTTTGGTATCCAGGTAATAATTTATCTAATTATGACAGTAGTTGGACGTATGCATTCCCATTACAAAACACCCTATATAAAGTAATTGTCGAAAATAGTTTTGGATGTAAAGACACATTTGAAGTGTCAGTCAATGTAGCTCCATATCCTATTGTAAATGCTGGAACAGATTTTTGGATGAATTTTGGTGAACCCATATCTTTGAATGGAAATACAAATACAACTAATTATTTCTGGGAGTCTAGCTCTTGGGTATCTTGCTATAATTGCTTAAACCCTCAAATAAACCCTACGGAAACTACATTATATATATTAAATGTTTCAGATTCGATTGGCTGTTTGGCTTCCGACACGGTTGAAGTCAACATAAGAGGTTCTATTTTTGTCCCCAATACATTTACTCCAAATGGAGATTTAAAAAATGATGAATTTGAAATAGTTGGAGAAAATATAAAAAGTTTTCAATTATGGATTTACAACCGATGGGGGGAAGAAATATACCACACAACTGAAATAAATAATTTTTGGGATGGAAAATATTTAGGAAATAAATGTAAAATAGATAGCTATATATGGANNATNGAGTATTTTGATTTTGACAATACTTTTAACANCTTAAAAGGCCATATAAATTTANTAGAATAACTAATCTATATATCTTTTATCNACTTCCATAATTTCTCCNGTTTTAGGACAAGTTCTTAANTTTTCATTGGAATAGAANCTTTTAAAAACTGCTAAAAAATCTTTTTCTATATTGGTTAATTGNAAATATTCTTCATACAANAACTCATTAGCTGTATCAGAAAACCACATCAANCCATCTTTATGNTCTTTGCTTCTTTTTCTTTCAATAACTAAGCCTATTGATCCTTNAGATCTTATTGGNGANTGNGGNACTTTTGCAGGTAATAAAAACATTTCGTTCTCCTTAATATTGTATTCCACTAATTTTCCCTCTTGTTGAGTTTTAACAATGATATCACCTTCAATTTGGTAGAATAACTCTTCAGTTTCGTTGTAGTGATAATCTTTTCTAGCATTTGGTCCAGCTACAATCATCACTATATAATCTCCAGAATCAATATATAGATTTTTATTACCAACTGGAGGTTTTAATAGGTGTCGGTTGTTTTCAATCCATTCATTTAAATTAAAAGGGGTTTTGATTTCCATTTTTAAAGTTTTAAAACATTAATTTACACAAAAAGAAGATGTGTGCTCTTTAATTTCATTATAAAACATTTCAAACTCTTTTTCAAAGTCAAAAATTGAAGACTCTAAAATATCAAAACAATTTTCTAAATTATCGGAGTATTTTATTCTTTTTCCGATGCCATTAAGAGCTTTCTTAATTCCATTTTTGTACTGGTAATTTGTAAGCCAATCGTCTTTTTTCATGTATTGATACATATAAAGGATCCTTTCAGGCATCTTATTTTCAAATCCATCTAAAATTCTATAAAAACGAATTATTTCTTTATCTAATTGTATATTTTTATGTTTAAGCTCGTATTGCCATAATAGGTAGTCGTAAAGAATATCGTTTATGACCCCTCCCATTTTTGGAAACTTTTCATAGAATCTTCTTTTACCAGCTAAGTAATGGGGATTGGTATCTGTATAATGATCTATAAATCGATGTAGCAAAATACCTTTCTGAATATTTTTTGACCAAGTTAGATAAGATTTTCCTTTTACAGCGTCAGCAATAAAATTCCCAAATAAAACTTCTTCATTTTTTCCTGACAGAACTAGATGAGCAAGATAATTCATCTTTTTTAAATTAGAGAAAATACAGCGTCTGCCAGGGCTAATTCAGAACTTTGAAAAGATTCAAGTACGTTAATAATTCCTGCTTTTTTAAGTGCTTTTGTCGTGCTTGGTCCAATACTTATAATTTTCTGATTATTAACTTTATTGGAAAGTAAAAATGCCTCAACATTACTTGGACTTGTGAAAATCAAATAATCGTGATTTCCCACCTTTTTATCTTTTGAAAGGGTCTGGTAGGTTTCTAAAATAATTTTATTTCTATTATCTATAATACTTTGAACAGTTCCTAATGACTTATTAGACGATGGGAAAAAAACTATTTCGTTAGAATTCACCATTGAAGAAAACCCTTGAGCAACATTAGTTGGGGCTCCTTTTCCAATAAAATCAACTTTTAAGCCATTTTTTTGTATGTATTTTGCTGTAGACTCTCCAAATGCAGCAATTTTTTTTGATTTTAAACCACTCTTTAGATGCATTATTGAATTAAGTGCAAAAGCAGAATTAATAAATATCCAATTGCAGGTAGGAATTGTGTCAATTTTTATAATTTTCATCTCTATCAAAGATTCTGCAGTTAGAGAAACTGATGAAGATTTAATCAATTTATTAAAAATACTATCCTTGGCTAAGGATCTGGATATCCAAATAGAAAACGGATTTATTTTGCTGTTAATTTTATTAACTATTGTTTCAATATTGGAAGACTTGGAAATAAATCTGACTGGTGTTTCACTTACTTTGTCTGAATAACTGACCCATGATGTTCTTTCTCCATTTTGATCTTTTACAGAATAAACTCCAAATGGAGAATGACAACCTCCATTAATACCATTTAGAATTTTTCTTTCAAAATTTACATCTTCTTCACTGTCTTTGTGGGAGACTTTCTCTAGGATTTTTTTAAGGTCTTTGTCTGATTCTCTTACTTGGAGACCTAGGGCCCCTTGAGCTGGAGCAGGAATAAATGAACTTACAGGTAATTCTTGAACGTAGAATTCAGAAAGATTAATTTTTAATCTGTTAAGTCCTGCCTTTGCTAGGACAATAGCATCGTATTCATTAGTTCTTAATTTATTAATTCTTGTGGGGACATTTCCTCTCAAGTCTTTAATAATAACATCCTCACGAAATAAAAGCAATTGATTTTTTCTTCTTGCTGATGAGGTTCCAATAACTGGAGATTTAATAATATTTAAAATCATTGATTCATCAACAGAATTTGGATTTATTAAAAGAACATCTGCCGGGTCTTCTCTTTTTGGGATAGCAGCAATACAGAGTCCTTTAGGCTGGTCTGTTTCAAGGTCTTTTAGTGAGTGGACAGCAAGGTCAATCTCATTATTTAAAAGTGCGTTTTCAATTTCTTTGGTAAAAAAACCTTTCCCTTCAATTTTATCAAAACTTAAATTTTGAACTTTATCTCCCTTAGTTTTGATTATTTTAATACTGGACTCAATTCCTAGATTAGACAATTTATCTTTCACATAATTTGCCTGCCACAAGGCAAGGTTGCTGCCTCTAGATCCTATGGTTATTTTTTTTATTTGCAAAAATTACTTCGTTGTTTCTTTTAGAAGAATGTCTTTGGCCATCTTCATTGGAACACTTATGTATTTTTTTTCGATGTAATCTACCAAACTATTAACTACTTCAATTGCTACTGGATCTAGTGTCTCTAACTCCTTAGCGAAAACTTCTCTAAAAGCTTTCTGTCTTATTCCTTTTATGCTTTTTGGAACAGAGCTTAAAGCTCTTTCAAGATTTCGCTCTTTTTCCGCTATATAGTATTTAATAATTTGTCTCTCTATAATATCTAGGCATCTATTTATCTCTTCGCCTCTAGCTTGTAGATTTTCTTCTGCTCTAACTTTTAACTGGTCTACATTTATAAGTTTTACATTTTCGTTTTCGGAGATTTTAATATCACAATCGTTTGGAACAGCAAGATCTACAATTACGGATTTAGTATTATTCGGGCTAATTTTTTGAAACTTTTCCAGAGAAAGTACAATTTCCTTGGATCCAGTACAACTTATTATAAAATCAAATTTAGAGTTATGGTTTGCCAATTCTGAAAGTGGAAAAACTTCTGCATCTATATTTAAAGTCTCAACTAATTTATGGGCTTTTTCTGTAGATCTATTGTAGATGGTGTAATGATGTTGCTGGTTTTTGCTTGTAAATTTCAACATTGAAGTAACAGTTTTACCAGCACCAATAACTAGTATTTTCTTTGGTTTTTTGGAGATATATTTTTTCAGTTCTAAAAAAGCCAATGAAACAATAGATACAGGTCTAGTTCCAATATTACTTTCGGTATATACTTTTTTTGCTGTAGATATGGTTGATTGCACCAATACTCTTATTACATCTCCACATAAATTATTCTCTTTACATTCTTCAAAAGCCTTTCTAACTTGGGTTATTATTTCTCTTTCCCCAACCACTAAGGAATCAATGGAAGAGGCTACTGAAAAAATATGGTGTACTGCAGCTTTACTATTTATAATCTCAGCTCTATCAACAATGTTTTTTAAATTTGCTGGTAATTGATCAGCTAAAAGTTGTTTAATTAACTTTTCTACAAAAGTCTTTGTGATTTTTTTTTCGTGACTTACGATAAACTCAACTCTATTACATGTGGAGAGATACATGAGTTCATTAATATCCAAATTTGTTTTTAAATTTGTCAGAATATCAATTCTTTGCTTATCGTCTAAGTGAAAAAGACCAATTTCGTCAAAATTAAATTGCCTGTGGGTAAACGCTATGATTTGGACTGTATTCAATAACTTTTATATACTTACAAAAATCAATAATTATCTGTAATTTATTTGTCATCATATTGTCATTGCTTTAAATAGTTTAGCGAATTTTATTTTTCATTTAATCTAAATCACTTTTAGATTCTACAATCCTTTAAATATTGTTATTTTTACTAATAATTAATTATTATTATAAACTATGAAATACCTTCCAATTGATAGCCAATTATTTATAAATAATAGAGAAAGGTTTGTAAGTAAAACAAAGAGAAATAGTTTAGCTGTTTTCAATTCTAATGATATCTACAACACTGGGGCAGACAGTACACTTCCTTTTACCCAACATAGAGATATATTTCATCTTTCTGGAGTAGACCAAGAGGAGAGTATATTGGTGATTTTTCCAGATTGTAAAAACAAATTACATAGAGAAATATTATTTCTTAAAGAAACCAGTGAGCATATTGCAGTTTGGGAGGGGGAGAAATTGACTAAAAAAAGAGCAACCGAAGTTTCTGGAATTAAAACAATATACTGGTTAGACCAGTTCGAAACTATATTTAGACAACTAGTTATAGAAAGTGAATCTGTTTATTTAAATAGCAATGAGCATTTAAGAACATCCAATTCTATGGAGACAAGAGAAGACAGATTTGTGAAAAAATTTATTTCCGATTTTCCAATTCATCCAACTCTTAGAGTAGCCCCTATCATGCATCAAATCCGATCTGTAAAAGACAGCATTGAAATTGAAATTATGAAAAAGGCATGTGATATTACTGAGAGAGGCTTCAGAAGGATTTTAAGTTTCATTAAGCCAGAAGTAATGGAGTACGAAATTGAAGCTGAGTTAATGCATGAATTTCTTTCCAATAGATCTAAGGGATTTGCTTACACTCCCATAATTGCATCTGGGAAATCAGCTTGTGTTTTACATTATATTGAAAACAATAAAAGCTGTAAAGACGGAGATATTATTTTAATGGATTTCGGGGCAGAGTATGCTAATTATGCTTCGGATTTAACAAGATGTGTTCCAGTAAATGGGAAATTTACATCCAGACAAAAAGAGGTATATAATTCTGTTTTACGTGTGAAAAATGAAGCTACAAAATTGTTAAATCCCGGAGTTTTTCTAAATGATTACCACAAAGAAGTTGGGAAGTTTATGGAGGAAGAGTTATTAAAGCTAAATTTAATTTCTTCTAAGGACATCCAAAATCAGGATTCTAAATGGCCTGCCTACAAGAAATACTTTATGCACGGAACATCTCATTATATTGGTTTGGACACGCATGACGTTGGTTCTTGGACAGAGCCCATTGAAGAAAATATGGTATTCACAGTAGAGCCTGGAATATATATTCCTGAAGAGGGGATTGGAATAAGATTAGAAGACGATGTAGTTGTTCAAAAAAATAGTGCTCCTAAAAACCTGATGGAAAATATTCCAATAGAAGCTGAAGAAATTGAGGATTTAATGAACTAAGATGAAGAATGAAAAATTAGAAGAAAAGTTAAAAGAATCCAAACTTGGTGGTGGTCAAAATAGGATTGATGCCCAACACAAAAAAGGGAAACTAACAGCTAGAGAAAGACTAGAATTATTGATTGACAGCAATAGTTTTGAGGAAATTGGGGGATTTGTAACCCATAGATCTACAAATTTTGGATTAGAAAAAACTAAATTTTTAGGGGACGGAGTAATCACTGGTTACGGTACGGTTAATGGAAGATTGGTTTATGTTTATTCTCAAGATTTTACAGTCCTAGGGGGCTCTCTTGCAGAAGCTCATGCTGAAAAAATATGTAAAATAATGGAGCTAGCTATGAAAAATGGGGTTCCTATTATTGGATTAAACGATTCTGGAGGAGCAAGAATTCAAGAAGGAGTGGTTTCTCTTGGGGGCTATGCAGATATATTTTACAACAATACCAAAGCATCTGGAGTTGTTCCACAATTATCGGCAATTATGGGCCCTTGTGCAGGTGGTGCAGTTTACTCTCCAGCGCTAACAGATTTTATATTCATGACTAAAAATACATCTTATATGTTTGTCACTGGTCCAAATGTTGTAAAGACGGTTACTAATGAAGAGGTTACTGCTGAAGAACTTGGCGGTGCCGAAACCCACATGGTAAAATCTGGGGTAACCCATTTTGCTTGTGAAAACGAATTAGATACTATTGAAAATTTAAAAACTCTACTTTCTTATATTCCTCAAAATTGTGAAGAAATTCCCGAAAATTTATCTTATGATTTTCAAGATGAAAAAAGACCACAGCTCGATCTTGTAATTCCTGAAAATCCAAACCAACCATACGATGTAAGAGAAATTATTCATCAGCTTTCAGATGCTGATAGTTTCTTTGAAGTTCACAAAGAATTTGCAGAAAATATAGTGGTTGGATTTTCTCGTTTAGCAGGAAGATCCATTGGAATTATTGCAAATCAACCAGCTGTACTTGCTGGAGTATTGGATGTGAATGCTTCTGTAAAGGGTGCAAGATTTGTAAGGTTTTGTGATGCGTTTAACATTCCTCTTCTAGTTCTAGAAGATGTTCCTGGATTTCTTCCTGGGACTGACCAAGAATGGAATGGAATTATCACAAATGGAGCAAAACTATTGTACGCTTTTTGTGAAGCAACAGTTCCTCGAATAACGGTGATAACTCGTAAAGCATATGGTGGGGCTTATGACGTGATGAATTCCAAACATATTGGTGCAGACATGAATTTTGCGTGGCCAACAGCAGAAATTGCAGTTATGGGAGCTAAAGGAGCTGCTGAAATAATTTTCAAAAAAGAAATACTTAATTCTAAAAATCCTGAAGATAAACTCAAAGAAAAACAAGACGAATATGCAGCAATGTTTGCCAACCCTTACAATGCAGCTTCCAGGGGCTATGTAGATGAAGTCATTTTACCTTCAGACACAAGAGAAAAATTAATTAAAGCATTCAAAATTTCAGAAAATAAAAAGACCACTATTCCTAAGAAAAAACATGGTAATATTCCATTATAGAGAAATTCAATAATTTGAAAAAAAATAGTAAATACATTCAGGTTATAATCTTTCTAAGCAGTTTTGCTTTACTGGGCTTTTTACTAGTTCAATTGTATTGGGCAAAAAATACTTTTAACGAGAAAAAAAATAATTTTCATACGTTATTTGAGATTTGTGTTACAGAAATTGGGGATGAGCTCAGAGAAAAAATTCTTAACGAATCCAATTATTCTGTTCCTAAAATTGGAGGAAATATTTTACCTATTCAAAATAGATTTGGAAGTAAATCTGAATTTTCAGACACTCTTAAAAAAATTAGTAGTTCTAAAAAGTCAATTTCAGAAAAAAGAAAAGATTTATTTAGAATAATTAATAAAAAACTGGCACTAAATATTAATACTAATCCGGATAAGGTCTTGGGGGAGAATGAAGTGATTTCATTAATTGAAGCATCTTTAGAGAAACATGGAATAAAAAATGATTTTCACTATAGTATAACAGATGAAAATGGTCTTTTGTTTCTTTCAAACTTTGAGAATATTGACAATTCAATTTTAGAAAGGTCTACCAGCTATTCTGTGGAGTTTTTAAATGACGATTTATTTACTGAAAAGAGAGTTTTTACTTTATATATTCTTAAACTTCGTTGGTCAATTGCAAAATCTTTTACACCAGTTCTTATCCTTTCAATGGTTTTAATTTTAATTATTCTAGGAACATTTATTTATAGTATTAGAGTAATTCAAAATCAAAAGAAAAACACACGGATTAAAACAGATTTCATAAATAATATGACACATGAGTTAAAGACTCCAATTGCTACAATTGGTCTTGCATGTGAAGCATTAACTGATAAAAATATAAAGCTAGATAATACCAGTCAAAATAGGTTTCTTAAAACCATTAAGTCTGAAAATGAAAGACTAGGGAAACTTGTTGAAAATGTATTAGAAAGTTCTGTTTCTGTAAAAGCTAGTCCAGAACTCAAATTAGAAGTTTTTAATATCGAAGAGGTAATAAAAAAAGCTATAAAATCTATTCAACTTTCTTACAATACTAGAAATGGAAAAATTAAGACTGACTTTTTGGCTCAAAATAAAATTATTGAGGCGGACAAACTTCATATAACCAATGTGATTCACAATTTATTAGACAACTCTTTAAAATATTCTTCTAAATCTCCATTGGTTACTATTTCTACTAGAGATGTAATTGGCGGACTAATTATCAGAATTAAAGATAATGGCATA
>JGI20156J14371_10004111_pt1 | contig 10620 bp, 11 predicted proteins | sample COG_06_FD_14371 | JGI IMG/M metagenome (IMG submission 14371) | reverse complement strand
TAAGCCAAGAGAATAACATTTCAACTATCAAGCTTGATGATGGCAAGGCGAATGCATTCTCTTATGAGATGCTCACCAAGTTTAATGAATTATTGGCCGAGGTTCCGAGAGATTCAGGCTCATTGGTCATTAGTGGAAGAGAGGGAATCTTTTCCGGTGGTTTTGATCTGAAAACTTTGGCCACAGGCGACATGGATAAGATCCACAAGATGGTAACCCTGGGCTACAAAACTCTTTTAGATCTTTATGCCTTTGATAGACCAATTATTGCAGCAGTTTCTGGTCATTCTATCGCTCTTGGTTTATTTGTGACCTGCTGTGCTGATTATCGGATAGCCTTAGATGGGCAGTATATTTGCCAGGCAAATGAGGTGAGAAATCATATGGACATTCCCACGCAAATTATGGAGATACTAAAAGCTCGAGTAAATAAGAACTATTTTTATCCCGCTGTTTATCATTCAGATGCATATTCTATGAGAGATTCAATAGCAGTTGGTTATATTGATGAGGTGGTGCCTGAGGATACATTTATGGACAGAGTGATGACAAAAGCTAAAGAGCTGTCCTCTCTCCCTCATCCCTTTTACGTCAATACAAAGAAATTTGCCCAAGGCGATGTGATAGAGAAGATTGCCAATGCAATCAAAAAATACGAAAAATTAACGGCACGTTAAAATTCCTTTAAACTAATTTTAATGAAACAAAATAAAACATTTATTCCAGATCACCTGATTGCAAATAGACCCAAGTTTTTAAAGCTGATTGGTAAATTAGCCATGAAGGTTACTGGCTGGAAAACAGTCGGTCATTTCCCGAAAAATGAGAGGGTGTTATTGGTGGCTGGGCCTCACACTTCAAATTGGGATTTTGTTCTTGCGATGTCACTTATCCTCAGCCTTGATGTTAACTTCCACTGGATTGGCAAACACTCTGTTTTTAAAAAGGGCTTTAGAAGATTGCTAAGAAAAATGGGAGGCATTCCTGTTAATAGAGCAAACCCTGCAGCTCTTAAGCAGGAAATTCAGAATGTAACTGAGAAATATAAAGGCTTTCTAATTGTTATAGCCCCCGAAGGGACAAGGCAGAAAGTTAAAAGGCTCAAGTCAGGGTTCCTAAGGATTGCAAATGAAACTAATAGTCAAATTATGATGGCTGGAGTTGATTTCTCAAATAAGACTATTCAGCTTGGTGATTTTTTTAGTCCAACTGGCAACGTGGAGCAGGATCTAGAAAGCATCAAGGATTACTTTGGACAGTTTACTGGCAAAAGACCTGAGTTTTTTTAAAGAAAGCAAAGCTTAAGGACAAAGAGATGTTAAAAAAACTATTACTTCTTCTGCTGGCATCCATTCTGATATTGCTATCTATCGCACTTGTGCGCACATTCATGCATGTTGCACCTCAACCTGATTTATTAGAGATATCTCAGGTACAAATAGATAAAAAAATTGTGAGCAACAATCTTGCAGCAGCCATTAGGTTTAAAACTATTTCACATCAAGATCCAAAGAATTTTATTAAAGAAGAGTTCAATGCATTCATCAAATGGGCGGCTTCAACTTACCCTGAATTTCATTCGCAAATGCAATTTGAGCGGCTGGAATATACCTTGCTTTACAGGTGGCAAGGCTCTGACCCAAGACTTGCCCCCATTCTGTTAACCGGACACTATGACGTTGTTCCAGTGATTCCAGGTACAGAAGAGAGTTGGGAGCAAGACCCCTTCGCAGGTGTAATTTCAAATAATAGAATTTGGGGCAGAGGAGCCCTGGATGATAAGAGTGGCGTGATTGGAATGTATGAGGCCGCCACTCATCTGATACAGAATGATTTTCAACCCACCAGAACAGTATATTTTAGCTTTGGTCATGACGAAGAGATTGGAGGGGGCGGGGCTGCGCTTGTTGCAGATAAATTAAAAAGTGCAGGCATTCAGCTCCACTGGTCTTTAGATGAAGGCTCGTTTGTAAATAAAGGCTTTTTCCCTGGAGTTGAGAAATTAGTTGCGCCTATCAATGTGGCAGAAAAGGGAATAATGAATTTGCTTATTGCTGCTAAAGCAGCCGGCGGCCATTCCTCAACACCACCCAAAAAAACAGCTGTGAATATTCTTGCAGATGCACTCATCAAGCTAGAGAAAGCACCGCTTCCAGGGAGCTTGGATGGCTTAAGTGCAGTAATGTTTGATGAAGTGAGTAAACACATGCCATTCGGATACCGTTTTCTTTTTGCAAATCGTTGGCTCTTTGGAGGCTTGCTAGACAGCCAGATGTCCTCTAGCCCAGTAATCAATGCCATGATTAGAACAACCACTGCGCCAACCATGTTGAATGGAAGCATTAAAAGTAACGTTTTGCCAATTGAAGCCACAGCACTTATTAATTTTAGGCTTCATCCCAGAGATTCCATCGAGGGTGTGACCGAGCATGTAAAGAATGCGGTTGAATCAGAGCAGGTAGAGGTTAGGCTTTTGGGGGGAATGGAGGCATCAGGTATTTCAGATTGGCAGTCTAAAGGCTATGACATCATCACCACTTCATTAAATAAAGTTTACGGAGAGGTTGTGGTCGTTCCAGGAATTATGATCGCAGCGTCTGATACTCGTCATTACTCAAAAGTTGCTGATAACTCCTTTAGGTTTAATCCATTTAGCATTGTCCCCGAGGATATGACCGGGTTTCATGGAACCAATGAAAGCATAGATGCAGATGATTTTGTAGACGGCATTAAAACTTATGTTGAGATAATTGCTGCAGGCTCAGATAATTAATCAGAAACATGAACTGCTACTAGAGCATTAGATATGACAGCGCTGCCTACATTAGAACAATTTCATTCTGGCGAACAGAACCGCCAATGGCTAAACGAAATCTATGATATGAACCAAGCCAATACCCCAAACGTTGGCTCTCTTGATTCAATTGAGGATCTTGAGCAACTAATTTCTCTGAGCACTTATAATTTAGTTGCCCTAGATCAGGGTGCAGTGGTGGGCTTTATTATCTGTTTGCGAGAGGGCACAAGCTATGGCTCTGAGAACTATAAATTTTTTTTAAACAAGCTAAAGAAATTTTTATATGTTGACAGGGTCTGCATTAAAAAAGGCTACAGAAGAGCGGGCCTTGGAAAAGCAATCTATGACAATATTTTTTTAGAAGCTAAAAAATACTCTCTTCCAGTTTCTTTAGAGGTTAATACAAAGCCTTTAAACCAAGGCTCGCTAGATTTTCATGAGCTTATGGGCTTTGATCAGATTGAAGCCAAAGACTTTACTCATCACAGCGTTGCTTACTTTATTAAATAACCACATATGAAATTTTTACAACATTTTCCAATCCTATTGCTAGCATTAGTCAGCTGTAATGGGCCTGTTGCAGAGAAAGTCCAGCTTAGCGATTTTCAAGATAATGTTTCAGTTAAAGCCTTGGGCGGACGCCTGATTGAGCTTCCAATGGGCATCCAGTCCTTAGAATCTAATCTACAAAACGCCAATCAAATAACCATAGCGGTTCATGGCGGTTCGAGTGAAGGGTATGAGTGGGTTTATCCTTTAAAGACTTTAGATACGCCAACCAATGAAATGTATTTTTATAGATGGCCCGATCATGGGTGCTACAAAGAGTCTGGAGATAGGCTAATTGTTGAGTTAGAAAATCTTTTAAGCCAAAACAGGCAAATTCAAACAGTGACCCTGATGGGACACAGCTATGGCGGCATCTTGGTTAGCCACCTTTTAAATAATTGGAAAAACTTAGTCAGGCTTGATGCTCATATCATTGCCTCCCCGCTTCAAGGCATGGCTTCGCTAAATAGTCTTTGTGGTTATCAGCCTACTATTCAGCTTCAACCCATGGTTAATCTATATGAATGGAGAACGCAGCAACATTTAGATAGTGCATTCAAGGATCTACCAGAGAACCCTCAAAATATTGTGATAGAGGGAAGCATGGTAACCGTGTTGCCGGATACTTATAACGGGCACAGGCTTGGGCACAACTGGTCCATCAGCTGGGTTGCAGATAACATTCAATAACTTACCAACCTTTATTTAATTACCATTTAGCTTCGTGTAAGCTATAACTTTTTCTAATCACGGACCACCATGACACTTCCTAAAATACTTCAGGGCAACCTTTCAATTCCAGTGATAGGCTCTCCGCTATTTTTAGTTTCTGGTCCGGAGCTGGTGATTGCTCAATGCAAAGCCGGCATCGTTGGTTCTTTTCCAGCATTGAATGCTAGACCACAACATGTCCTAGACGAATGGATTATTCGCATTAAAGAAGAGCTAGCAGCAGCCAAAGAAGAAAATCCTAACTTGCCGATAGCGCCATTTGCAGTCAATCAAATTTGTCATGCGTCCAATGATCGCTTAATGGCTGATATGGAATCATGCGTTAAACATGAGGTCCCAATTATTATTACTTCTCTCAGACCTCCCGAAGAAATCGTGACGGCCGCTCATTCATATGGTGGTTTGGTTTATCATGACGTTATTAGTGTTAAGCATGCTCGAAAAGCTGCAGAGCAGGGTGTTGATGGCTTAATCTTAGTTTGCGCTGGTGCCGGCGGCCATGCAGGGACTTTATCTCCATTCGCCCTGGTGAGAGAGGTAAGAGAGTTTTTTGATGGCACCATTATTCTCTCTGGAGCTATTAGCTCAGGCAGCGCAGTTGCATCAAGTCTTGCCCTAGGCGCAGATTTAGCTTACATGGGGACAAGGTTTATCGCCACAGAAGAAGCCAATGCCGAGCAAACTTACAAAGACATGCTGATTGAGAGTGTTGCGGATGATATTATTTATTCTTCATTGTTCACCGGAGTTGCTGGTAACTACCTTAAGCCCTCTATAGCGAGCGCTGGCCTAGATCCCAATAATCTTCCCGATGCTGATAAGTCATCCATGAATTTTGGCTCAGGCGGCAATACTGATGCTAAAGCTTGGAAGGATATCTGGGGCTCAGGTCAAGGCATTGGATCAATCAAGAATGCACCATCCGTCCAATCATTGGTTGACGAGCTGGAGCAAGAGTATCAAGCAGCAGTGGCAGATCTCACAGAAAAATCTATTTACTAAGTTAATTAATAGTTAGCTTAGCAATGGCACTTACAGGTCTCCGTCTTTGCGATGCTCGCTCCTGTCAACTTGAAATTTTTCTCCGTAGCGAGCCTCTAACTTATCCTGATTTTCTTTAATCACCTCATAGGGATCAAGCTGCAATGCCATGCAGGCAGTAGCCCAGTACCACATAATGTCACCGAGCTCTCTCTTCATATGGTAAATATTATCCTCAGATGCTGGCTTGCCCTGAAGAAACATTTTTTTGACTATTTCAACAAATTCACCTGTCTCACTCCCAAGCCCAAGAGCTGCGGTTAAAAGTCTTGCAGATTCTATTGGCGAAGAGGCATCAATCTCTTTCATTCGTTCATCCAAACTTAATTGATTCAGACTGGGCTCGCTTGTCACCTTGGTAACAAAGTCCCCATAGCTATTTAAAAAATTCCTTGCATCATCACTCATAATATTCTCCTATGTACTAAGGGGGTTAACTTTCCAATCCAGAGACTCTAATAAACTAGCTTTGGTTGCTTTTTCAAGATTTAAAACAATTTTATTTTTAAGATCCATTCCACTAATGTAAGCATACTCCTCAAGAGAACGGCGACTTCCAAGGCCCCAATTCCCATCAAGCTGCCCAGCAAACAAAGCATCCAATCTATTTAGACTTAGCTCCTCTCTTTCATGCCATTTAATAGCTCTATTTTTATCATCTTCTGGGTCCCAGTGAAGCTTTCTTGGAACATTGCTGGTCTCGGTGTATAAGTGAAACAATGGAAGGTCTGGAATATGGAATAGCGAATAGCCATTTGTAAAGGCTCTGAGCGCCATGGATAGTTCCTCACCATAAAAATAATAATTAGGATCATATGGAATGTCTTTAACAAACGCTCCTCGCGAAAATATGCACCCTGCTGCGAGAAGGCAACCGTGAGTTATTTCATTGTGTTGACAGGAGATGCCAACCTGTCGCGAAAAGGAAGATCGAGAAAATAAACTATCCGCTCTGTACGCCAGAATCTGCGTATTTTTATCAATTGCATTAAGCTCAAAGGTTGCTGAGGGCAGATCAACTACCTTAAAACTTCTTGGGTATGAGGTAATGATTGACTTGGCATGATAGTCACCCTGTGATTTGTTCCCTTCTATTTTTTGCAGCTCATTAATCAGCCGCACATCCCAGCCCTCATTAAATTGAGTATGGGAGTCAATTTGCAGAAAATAATCCTCATTATTAAAAAAGCTTTGAAGGCGACCTCTTGCCCAACAAGGGCCCTTGGACAGCAGAGGATTCACATGCTCGTAATGAATTTGGTCTACAAAAGNAAGCATTGCTAGGTTGATAGGTTCGTCTGATTGGTCGCAGACGCCAAAAATTAAATCTGCTTGATTTTTTGCGTGCTCATATGCGCTGACCAGGGTTGAGGCCAGCAAGGGNTCTTGGTAGGATGCTATAGATATAAATATACTCATTGTTATGCACTTATTACAGACTTAGCATACAATTATTTCAAGCTATGAATACCGAATATCCAAAAAAAATTGCTGATAATGTCTCCCTGTATTCAGGTGATCCAATTTTATATGTTGTGAGTGAATTTATTAGCGACATGGAGTGCGATGCTTTCATTGAAGCCGCCCAAGGCAAACTCAAACCATCTACCGTAATTAGCGCAGATCAGCATGTCTTGCATGACAGTAGAACCAGTGATAACTGTTGGATCGAACATGATGCAAATGATATTGTGCACGAAGTCAGCAAGCGTCTTTCAATTTTGACTCAAATGCCGATTCGAAACGCTGAGCAATACCAGCTAGTTTACTATGGCAGAGGCGCTGAATATAAACCTCACTTTGATTCATTCGACTATCAAACAGAGGATGGCAAAAATAATTGGGAGCCTGGCGGACAACGCATGGTCACAGTCTTGGTTTACCTTAATGATGTGGAAGAGGGAGGGGGAACAGATTTTCCTGAGCTCGGCGTAACAGTAACGGCAAAAAAAGGTGATGTGGTAGTTTTTCACAACGTAATAAACGAAACCCCTGTTGCTTCTCACCCAAAAATTCATCCTAAATCACTGCATGCCGGCATGCCAGTTATCAAGGGAGAAAAGTGGATGGTCAATCTTTGGTTCAGAGAGAACCTTCGCTACTAACTATTTAATCTTTAAAGAATTCTGACTGGTGACAATATTAAACAGGTGATCTTGTGCCTCGGGCTTTAGCTGGGCCACGCCCACTGCCAACACATCTATGATCGCCATGTAAGCAAGCCTAGAGGTCATTGGTCGAGTTAACCGAGCATTTTCTCCCACATCAATGTCGAGCGCTATGTCGCAGATTCTTGAAAGAGGGGTTCCTGAGGGCATAAGTCCAATCACAATCGCGCCAAAACTTTTAACCGTTTTAATGCTCTCTACCAAGGCAGCCGTATTACCTGATTGGGATATTGCCACCACCACATCTCTCTCGTTGAGTGAGTTAGCAGACATGAATTGAATGTGCGGGTCTGAAATACAAGACGAAGGAATCTTGAGTCTAAAAAATTTATGCTGCGCATCCATCGCCACAGGCACGGAGCCCCCGAAGGCATAAAACTCAACTCTCTTTGCATTGGCCAAGGTCTCAATCGCTTCTTCTACGACTGATTGATCCAATTGAGATCTCACATTTAAAATTTCACTGATGGTGCTATCAAAGACTTTTTCAGTGACCTCTTGAATGCTGTCATTGGGGTCAATTTCATAGGAATGAAAATAATCATCTGCTGCTAATTGTTGAGCCAGTGTGAGCTTAAATTTTTGAAAGCCATTAAATCCTAGTGCCTGACAAAACCTAATGAGCGTTGGCTCACTCACCCCAATAGCGCCTGAAGCTTGCGCCGTTGTGAGCTCGATAATATCCCCAGGCTTATTTAAAACAAATTCGGCAACCTTGACCTCGGATTTTCGAAGCTCAGGCAATGCATTTTTGATTTCTCTTAATAATTTAGTTTGCATAGAGGTTAGAATAGGCTTCTTAGATTAAAAAATGAACCCCCCATGGATGTTTCTCACATACTAGAAAATTTAAACGATCCCCAGCGTGAGGCCGTCACATCTGAAGATAAGAGTTTGCTTGTTCTGGCTGGTGCAGGCTCAGGCAAGACCAGGGTCTTGGTGCATCGCATTGCTTGGAAAGTAGAGGCCATGGGCATCAACCCGTCTTCTATTATTGCCGTCACCTTTACCAACAAAGCCGCCAGAGAGATGCAATCCAGAATTCAGGAATTATTGCAGTCTCCAGGCGGGGATATGTGGTGTGGAACCTTTCATGGCTTGGCACACAGAACCTTAAAAAGGTTTTACAAAGAGGCAGGCTTAATCTCAGGCTTTACTATTTTAGACAGCGACGATCAACTCAGAATAGTGAAGCGTCTAACCAAAGAAGCGGGACTAGACGATGCAGCCTGGCCGCCCAAGCAAATTCAATGGCAGATTAATGGCTGGAAAGATGAAGGCATTAGAGCCGATGATGTATCCGACAATGGAGATTTTTATGCTCAGACCGTCAAAGGTATTTACAAGCATTATGAAGATGCTTGTGCCAACGACAGTCTGGTAGATTTTGCCGAGCTGCTGCTCAGAGCCTATGAGCTGGTTAAGTCCAACAAGACAGTCAAAGAGTTTTTTCACAATCGATTTAAGGCCGTCTTGGTCGATGAGTTTCAGGACACCAACACTATTCAATACAACTGGCTCAAAGAGATTGCATCAGAGACGGCAACCATCACAGCGGTTGGTGATGATGATCAATCTATTTATGGTTGGAGAGGCGCTAAGGTAGAAAATATTTCATCATTTGAATCTAGTTTCGAGGGCTCTAAGGTCATTCGCCTCGAGCAAAACTATCGCTCAACCAGTGTAATTTTAGGCGCTGCCAATGCTTTGATAGACAACAATCAAACTCGCTTAGGCAAAAACCTATGGACTGATTCCTTGGAAGGTGAGCGCATCACTCTTTATCAGGCATACAATGAACAAGATGAGGCAAGATTTATCGCAGGGGTTCTCAAAAGCTGGATGGAAGGCGGAGAGTTATATAGTGATGCGGGTATAGTCTATCGCTCCAATGCACAATCAAGGGCTTTAGAAGAAGCGTTACTGAGAGCGAATATTCCTTATCGAATCTATGGTGGTTTGCGTTTCTACGAACGCATGGAAATCAAAAATGCCATGAGCTACCTCAAGGTGATTTTTAACCCCCATGATAACCCTGCCTTTGAGCGATCGATTGCCAATCCCACTAGAGGCATCGGTGTTAAGTCACAGGCAAAAATCAGAGATACAGCCAAGGCTTACAATCTCTCCTATAAAAGCGGCAGCAAAGCTCCACGACGAAGGCAACATGGGCGGCAAAGCCGGGCAAGGTCTCAACGCATATTTAGCTCTGATCAGCGAGTGCATTGGTTTGCTAGATACCATGCCGTTGTCAGAGTTGATGGAGATGATCATTCAAAAATCTGGCCTTTATCAATATCACAAAAAAGAAGCCGGCGAAAAAGGTAAAACCCGAATAGAAAACTTAGAAGAGCTGGTGACCTCTGCAAAAAATTTTGAGCAATCCTTTGAGAAAGAAATGTCTCACAAGGAAATTGCTGAAATTTTTCTTGATACTGTCTCTCTTGATTCAGGAGACACTCAAGCCGATGAATTTCAAGATGCAGTTCAGCTCATGACCTTGCATTCAGCTAAAGGCCTAGAGTTCCCTTTGGTGTTTATTACAGGCCTCGAAGAAAGCTTATTTCCACATGGTCGATCCATTGAATCCCCAGCACAATTAGAGGAAGAGAGAAGGCTCTGCTATGTGGGCATCACTCGCGCCATGAAAAAGCTTTACTTAACTCATGCTGAATCTAGAAGATTGCATGGCTCAGATGTCTTCAATCCGCCTTCGCGATTCTTAAAAGAAATTCCAGCAGTCTTTATTGATGAGATCAGACCCAGAGCTTCAGTGAGCACGCCTTATGTGCGCACAGCCAAAAAATCTAAAATGGACTTTAAGGACGAGGTTGGAATTGGTCTGGGACAAAAAGTGGTGCACCCTACCTTTGGGCTGGGCGTCGTTTTAAACTATGAAGGGTCGGGCGAATCTGCAAGGGTTCAAATTAATTTTGAAAAAGCTGGCAGCAAATGGCTCGTTTTAGCTTTCGCAAAACTGGAGACATTAGGATGAGGCATTTTTTACTTTCGGGATTGGCGGTTATTTTTTTAAGCAGCTGTGGTGCTCCAGACAAGTCAGTCGAAGGCGTTGTTTCTGTGAAAAACTATTCCTGGTCGATGGTGACCACTTGGCCAAAAAATTACCCAGGCTTGGGCATGGCCCCCGAGCGATTCAGTCAGTTAGTTGAAGAGATGTCTCAAGGTCAATTAAAGGTAACAGTTTATGGAGCGGGGGAACTTGTTCCGGCTATGGGTGTGTTTGATGCAGTGTCTGGTGGCTCAGTAGAGATGGGTCATGGCGGAGCTTATTACTGGAAGGGGAAGGTTCCAGCAGCACAATTTTTTGCAGGC
>JGI20156J14371_10004105_pt1 | contig 10627 bp, 3 predicted proteins | sample COG_06_FD_14371 | JGI IMG/M metagenome (IMG submission 14371) | reverse complement strand
ATGCTGATGTTTTTATAGGGTTGTCAAAAGGAGATGTGGTAACACCAGAAATGCTGCTTTCAATGACCAAAGATCCAATAGTATTTGCCATGGCAAACCCAGTACCAGAGATTTCATATGATGTTGCATGTGCCACAAGAGACGATATTATCATGGCTACAGGAAGATCAGACCATCCAAATCAAGTTAATAATGTTTTAGGATTTCCTTTCATATTTCGTGGAGCTTTAGACGTTAGAGCTACGAAAATAAATGAAGAAATGAAAATGGCAGCTGTTCATGCTCTTGCAGACTTAGCAAAGCAATCGGTTCCAGAACAAGTAAACATTGTTTATGATGAAGTAAGCTTATCTTTTGGGAAAGAATACATTATTCCAAAACCATTTGACCCAAGATTAATTTATGAAATCCCACCGGCTATTGCTAAAGCAGCTATTAAATCTGGAGTTGCCTTAGAACCTATAGAGGATTGGGGCAAGTATAGAGATCAACTGATGGATAGATCTGGTGTTGGAAGCAAAGAAATTAGGCTATTACACAATAGGGCAAAAAGAAATCCAAAAAGCATTGTGTTTGCAGAGGCAGATCAATTAGATGTTTTAAAGGCCGCTCAAAGAGTTTATGAGGAGAGGTTAGGACATCCAATATTATTGGGCAGAAAAGATGTAATTCTGGCGCTTAAAGAAGAGCTGGGTTTTACTGCTGAAGTTCCAATTTATGACCCAAAAACAGATGAAGAAGCAGAAAGAAGAGATTATTTTGCTGTTAAATATTGGGAAACAAGACAGCGAAAAGGGATTAGTTTACATCAAGCAAAAAAATTAATGCGAGAGCGAAATTATTTCGCAGCTATGATGGTAAATGAAGGTGAAGCAGACTCTTTAATAACTGGCTATTCTAGACCTTACCCTACTNTTGTTAAACCAATGATTGAGTTAATTGGAAAAGCAAAAGGGGTAACAAGAATAGCTGCTACTAATTTGATGTTAACAAATCAGGGCCCAATTTTTTTAGCAGATACTACCATAAATATCAATCCATCTGCAAAAGACTTGGCTAAAATTTCCCAAATGACTTATAAGATTGCAAAAATGTTTGGAATGAAGCCAAATATTGCCATGTTATCTTTTTCTAATTTTGGATCATCAAATTCTGAAAGCTCAAAAAAAATTCAGGATGCTGTTTCTTATATACACAGGCATTTTCCAAACGTTAATATAGATGGAGAACTTCAGGCAGATTTTGCATTAAATCCAGAAATGTTAGCTAAAGAATTTCCTTTTTCTAAATTAAACGGCAAAAAAGTTAACGTTTTAATTTTCCCTAACTTAGAATCTGCTAACATTACATACAAGTTATTAAAACAAATAGACGGATCTGAATCCGTTGGGCCTATAATTTTAGGGTTTAAAAAGCCAGCACACATAATCCAGTTAGGTGCTAGTGTTGATGAAATGGTTAATATGTCAGCTGTAGCAGTTGTAGATGCTCAGCAAAAACAACGAAAGGAATAAGCTCCTTCATTGAAATAAGAAAAAGAAAAAATGATTACACAAATAAGAGGGAAACTAGTAGAAAAGAACCCAACCTATGCTGTGATAGATTGTGCTGGAGTTGGGTATTTGTTACACATTTCATTACAGACTTTTTCAGCGCTTCCAGACAACGAAAATGTTAAATTATTTGCTCATCTCTCAGTTAGAGAAGATGCTCATACTCTTTATGGTTTTTTTAGCAAAACAGAAAGAGAAGTTTTTAAATTATTGATTTCTGTTTCTGGAGTTGGGCCAAGTATAGCAAGAACAATGCTTTCATCTATGAGTTCAGAAGAGGTGCAAAATGCAATAGCCTCTGAAAATGTGCAATTAATTCAATCAGTAAAAGGGATTGGAGCAAAGACAGCACAAAGAGTTATTGTAGATCTTAAAGATAAAATTCTAAAAACGTTTGATATTGACGAAATTTCACTAAAAACAAACAATACTAACAAAGAAGAAGCGTTATCTGCATTAGAAGTTTTAGGGTTTAATAGAAAGCAGTCTGAAAAAGTAATTACTGCAATTCTTAAAGATTCTCCGAATGAAACAGTAGAACTGTTAATTAAAAAAGCACTTAAGAATTTATAGTCAATTGAAATTATTTCATAAATACATTATATGGATTTTATTTTTTGCTGGTTTTGCGAATGTTACATTTGCACAAACAAATTCTAAAAGTAATGACTCTATTGCTGTAAAAAATGATTCTCTTGGATTAACATACAACTTCAATCACTCTCAAACAGGGAACATGTTACTAAACTATCCTTCAAAAATTGAAGTGATATTTGACAAGGTTCTTAACAAATATGTTTTTGTAGAGAAAGTAGGTGATTATTACATTAAAACACCTATTTACATGACGCCAGAAGAATACGAAAAATATCGATTACGCAGAGATATGCTCGATTACTTTAAAAGTAAAGTAGCTGCTGAAAAGAGTAAAAATTCCTCTGATAAAAAAGACTTACTCCCCACTTATTATGTAAATTCAAAATTTTTCGAAACTATTTTTGGGAGTAATGAAATAAAAATTACTCCAACAGGAAACATTAATCTTAAGCTTGGTTTTATATATCAAAACACAGAAAATCCACAATTATCAGAACAAAATAGAAGTAGTTTTACTTTTGATTTTGACCAACAGATCAACGCCGGAATTCAAGCTCAAGTTGGAAATCGATTAAAGTTTACCGCACAATACGATACTCAGTCTACTTTTGATTTTCAAAATATAATCAAAGTTGAGTTTATCCCTCCATCACTCTCTGATGTTAAATATGGTGAAGATGGTATTATTCAAGGAATAGAGGCTGGTAATATTTCTATGCCAATAAAAAATTCATTAATTAATGGCGCTCAAAGTCTATTTGGATTAAAAACGAAGCTTCAATTTGGAAAAACAAATATTACAGCAGTCTTTTCTCAACAGAATTCTGAGAGTACTACTGTTACTGCAGAAGGAGGGGCGGAAATTCAAGAATTTGAGTTAAGAGCTACTGATTATGACAATGATAGGCACTTTTTTCTATCACAATATTTTAGGGAAAATTATTCAAAATCTCTACAAAATTACCCCCTTATAAGTAGTCCAATTAATATTACAAGAATTGAACTTTGGATTACAAATAGAAATGCTTCTGTTGAAGATTTTAGAAGTATTGTTGCATTGGCTGATATTGCAGAACCTAATTCTGAAAACTTTGTAAGTCTAGATGGTCTTGTAATTCCAGCACTAACAGCTCCAACTGTTAATGGTGTTGCCCTCCCTTCAAACGAGTCTAATAATATTTCTGGGGCATTGTCAGGGCCTCAGATAAGAGACATAGCAACAGTTGACAACTATTTATCTGGCACTTATGGAATGAGCCAAGGCTCTGATTATAGTTTGTTACAAAACGCAAGAAAATTACAGCCAAATGAGTATACAATCAATTCTCAATTAGGATTTGTTTCATTAAATAGAAGATTAAATGATGGTGAAGTTCTAGCTGTTTCTTATGAGTATACTGTAGTAGGAGCATCAAACGGGAAAACATCTTTTAAGGTTGGAGAATTTTCAAATGATGGAATTTCTTCACCTGAAAACCTAGCTGTAAAATTATTGAGAAGTGAAATTTTAACTACTAAAAGAACAATAGCAGGGGTAGAGGAAGCATTTCCTACATGGAAACTAATGATGAAAAATATTTATGCTCTTGGAGCATCGCCATTAACACCAGATGGTTTCCGTTTTGAGATTCAATACAGAGATGATCAAACAGGAGTTTCTTCAAATACACTCCAAAATGCCCAAAGTGTAGATATATCTACTAAACCACTTCTACAAGTATTTAATTTAGATAGACTAGATCAAACTCAATATCAAACCCCTGACGGTTACTTTGATTATGTAGATGGAATAACGATTAACTCTCAAAAAGGATATGTTATTTTTCCTGAAGCAGAGCCTTTTGGAGATGATTTAGAATCATCTTTAGATGTCCAATCAGATGTTGATTTATACGTCTTTGATGAATTGTATTTAGATACAAAAATTAATGTAAAAAACAACAATCAGAATAAAGATAAATTCCTACTGAAAGGGTATTTTAAATCTGAGGATAGCGGAGGAATACCACTAAATGCCTATAATGTTCCTAGAGGATCTGTAACTGTCACAGCTGGAGGAAGACAATTAGTTGAAGGGATTGATTATGTTGTTGATTATTTAGCAGGGCGCGTGCAAATATTAGACCCAGGACTACAATCATCAGGGATACCAATTAATGTCTCAACTGAAAATAATGCTGTTTTTAATCAGCAGAGAAAAACATTTATGGGAGTAGATGTTGAACATAATTTTAAAGAGAATTTTATATTAGGAGCAACCATTTTGAATGTTAATGAAAGGCCTTTAACTCCAAAAGTAAATTTTGGTGGTGAACCAATAAACAATACAATGCTTGGTATGAACTTAGACTTCTCTACAGAGATGCCTTTATTTACTAAGCTAGCCAATAAGTTGCCTTTTGTAGATACAGACGTCCCCTCAAATCTATCAGTAAGAGCTGATATGGCCTATTTGATACCTGGCTCTCCAAAAGGAATAGATGTTGTGGGTTCTGCAACTTCTTACATAGACGATTTTGAAGCTTCTCAAATTCCTATAAGTTTATTAACTCCATTACAATGGTACACATCAAGTACACCAGACACTCCAACCTTTCCCGAATTTAATGGGAACTTGAGTAATGATAAAAGATATAATTATAAGAGGGCTAGGATGGCCTGGTATACTATAGATCCAATTTTTTATGGTGCAGGAGACACTCCTGGGAATATAGATGCAGATGCTCTTTCAAGATCAGAGACTAGGCAAATTAATTATGATGAATTATTTCCAAATCAAGAGTTGGATGTTACTCAACAGTCTTTAATAAGAACCTTAGATTTAGCATATTTTCCAGGTGAAAGGGGTCCTTATAATTTTGAACAGCCTGCAGATATTTCAAATCCAACAAGATTAGAAAATCCAGAAGATCGTTGGGCAGGAATTATGCGTCCTTTAACAACTAATAATTTTGAACAAGCCAATGTAGAATATATTCAGTTTTGGGTAATGGATCCTTATACAAATTACTCTATTACTAATTCAGAAGGTTTACCATCAGGAATAAATCCACAAGATCTTCAAAATCAAGTAGGAGATTTATACATTAACTTAGGAAATATCTCTGAAGATATTCTTAAAGATAATAGGAAAATGTATGAAAATGGATTGCCAGAGGATGAGCTATCTACAAATACAACAGAGACTATTTGGGGGAAAGTTCCAACAAATCCATCTATTATATATGCCTTTAATGAAGATGATAATTCAAGAATTATACAAGACTTAGGATTAGATGGGCTAACTGATACAGAGGAAAGAGAGAAATATCCCGAATTAGCAAGTTTAGATGATCCAGCATCTGATAATTTTAAGTATTACAGAGGGGGTGATTTAGATGATTTAGATGCTTCGATAATTTCTAGATACAAACTTTTTAATAATACTCAAGGAAATTCACCAACACTAAATCAATCTCCAGAATCTTATCCAACATCTTCTTCTACTTACCCTGACGTTGAAGACATCAATAAGGATCAAACAATGAATACAGTTGAGAGTTATTTTGAATACAAAGTTTCTCTAAATAGTTCTGATCTAATAGTTGGGCAAAATTACATAGTGGATCAAAAAGACACTCAAGTTACATTAGATAACGGTGAGTCTCAAACAGCAAAATGGTATCAATTTAGAATTCCTGTAAGAAGTGGAACTCCAATAAATAATATATCTGACTTTAATAGCATTCGATTTATTAGAATGTTTATGACCAATTTTAAAATGCCCGTAGTTCTTCGTTTTGGAGAATTAGATTTGGTAAGAGGAGACTGGAGAAGATATACAAGAACTCTTGATCCTGCAATTACTCCAGATCAACCACTAGAACAAGAAGAGTTAAATGATTTTGAAGTAGGGGTTGTTAATATTGAGCAAAATGAGGGGAGGTATGTTTTGCCTCCAGGAATAGAAAGGGAACGATTACAAGGGAGTACAACCGTTCAACAACAGAACGAACAATCAGTAACATTAAAAGTCAACAACCTTCCTCAAAACAAGATAAGAGCGATATACAAAAATATAAGTGTTGACCTTAGAAGATATAAAGAGTTAAAGATGTTTATTCATGCAGAATCAACAATTATTAATGGTGTTGATGATGATGATTTAACTGCGATAGTAAGATTAGGTACAGACTTAAATGACAACTTCTATCAATTAGAAATTCCTTTAAAAATATCTACATATGGCAGTTTAGCTCCCTTAGATGTGTGGCCAGAGGCCAACAATCTAGACGCTATGTTAGAACAACTGGGTAAAATTAAATTAGCTAGAGATGTAGCCAATGCACCAATAAATGAATTATTTACATCAACCAATATCGATTTTGGAGACTTAGTCTTGAGAGTGAAAGGAAATCCAACCTTAGCTCAAATTAGAACTATTATGTTGGGTGTTAGGAACAATAACCCTTTAGAAAAAAGTGCAGAAATTTGGTTTAATGAATTGCGTTCAGCTGGTTTTGATAATGATGGAGGTTGGGCTGCAGTTGTTAATGCAGACGCAAATTTCGCAGATGTTGCCTCGCTTTCAATGACAGGAAGAATGCAAACAGTTGGTTTTGGAAATGTAGAGGATAGGGTAAGCCAACGATCTTTAGATGAAACTAAAGAATATGATATTTCTACAAGTATTAACATAGGGAAAATGATGCCTAAGAAATGGGGAATCGAATTACCAATGAATTACAGTGTGGGTGAACAATTTATTGACCCAAAATTTGATCCTCAATATCAAGATATTCAACTAGCAGATGTTGAAGCAGCTAATTTACCATCCAATATTCCAAGAGGAACAGATGTTTCAAGAAATTATACAAAAAGATCAAGCATAAGCTTCATAAATGTTAGAAAAAACCGAAATCCAGCATCATCAAAAAAACCCAAATTTTATGATGTAGAAAACGTATCTCTATCCTATTCTTTTAACGAAGAATCTCATAGAGATTACAATATAGAAGGAGCATTGAATCAAAAAGTAATGGCAGCAGCCTCTTACAACTTTACTTTTAAACCGAAGTTTTATGAGCCTTTTAAGAAAAAAGAATTGTTTAAGAGTAAATATTTACAACTCATCAGAGACATAAATTTTAATCCAGTACCTTCTAGTCTTGCCATTAATTCAAGGATAAACAGAAATTTTAATGAACAACGCTCAAGAAATTTAGTTGAAGGATTAAGTGCTCAACCAACCTTAAAACAAAGAAGGTTTTTATTTGATTGGGACTATGCTGTTGCATTTAATTTTACAAAATCTTTGGCAGTTAACTTTAATGCAACAAACAGTTTTATTTATGATGCTTTTGGAAGTGGAGACGACCTAGAAATTTTCAATAACTTTTTTAATATAGGTAGACCAACTCAATACAATCAAAAATTAAACACCACATATAAACTTCCTATTAATAAAATACCTTATTTAGGGTTTATGAGTGTAGATTATGCATATACAGCAGATTTTGACTGGAGAGCAACCTCACAAGACGCTTCAATTATAGAGAGAGTTGGAAATTTAATTCAAAATGCAAATACACATAATGTAACTGGATCATTAAATTTTGCTAAATTATATAAAGACACAAAATTTGAGAATTTGTTTTTAAAGAAAAAAAATAGAAAAAAATCTAGTTCAAACTCATTAGACAAATCAACAACAAATAAACAAGTTTCTACCCGAAAAAGAAAGAAAGAACCTTTTGGAAGAAAAGTTATCAAAGGATTTTATGATGTAATTACATCCGTAAAAACAGGGAAAATAAGCTACTCAGAAAATAATGGACAGTTGTTACCTGGATATGAGCCAGAAGTTGGCTTTTTGGGAAGAAATAATTTTGGAGGTGGTCTCGCACCCTCTTTAGGTTTTGTTTTTGGGAGTCAAGTAGATATTAGAAATGCCGCTCTGGTAAATGGTTGGTTGGTAGCTCCAAGATTGGATGGAGAAGATTATTATGACAAGACATATACTAGAACACATTTTGATAAATTAGACTATAATTTTTCTCTGAAACCGGCAAAAGATTTAAATATTGAAATCACCGGGAATAAAATTAATACAAGAAGTTTAGCACAGCAATTAGATATAAGATTTGATTCCACCGATCCGGGAGGGAATGGATTTATAGATGAAAGTATTCCCGCTTTTATTACAGGAAACTTTAGTACTAGCTATTCTATGTTTTCAACAGCTTTTAAAAACGGAGATCAATTATTTAACCAATTAAGGACCAACAGAATTGCTATCTCAAGAAGATTAGGAGAGCAGGCTGGAATTGATGTTGATGATCCAGCAAATATTAACCCACTAGACGGAACAGTTGTTGGTTTTGGCACAAGTAGTCAAGATGTATTATTACCCTCCTTCTTGGCAGCCTATTCTGGCAAAAATGCCAGTAAAGTAAAGCTGGGAATATTTAGAGATATTCCTATACCTGCATGGAATTTAAAATATACAGGTTTTATGAAATATAAATGGTTTAAGGAGAATTTTAGTAGTTTCAGTTTAACTCACGGATATAAATCATCTTATACTGTTTCTAGCTTTACAAATAACTTGCAGTTTGATGATAATAATCCAACTATTACCAATGCAGCAGGAGATTTTGAATCTAGAACACTAGTTTCATCTGCTACATTAGTAGACGAATTTTCACCTCTAGTTCGAGTAGATATGAAAATGAAAAACTCATTTTCTATGAGAGGAGAACTAAAGAGAGATAGAACTCTTACCATGAATTTTAATAATAGTACACTAACAGATATTAAAGGGACGGAATATATTTTTGGTTTTGGATATGTTTTCAAGGATGTTAAAATGAAAACTTCTTTTACGGGAACAAAACAAACATTAAAAGGAGATATTAATCTAAGAGCTGATGTATCATTAAGAGATAACTTAACATTAATAAGATCAGTAAATTCAGATAATGACCAAATAAGTGGTGGACAAAAATTATTTTCAATAAAATTTACTGCAGATTATAGATTAAATAGTAATTTAACTGCGTCGTTTTATTACAATCATCAAACGTCTAGATATGCTATTTCAACAACATTCCCTAGACAGTCAATAAACGCAGGATTTAATTTTATATACAACTTAGGAGGAAATTAATAAAAACATAAAAAATGAATATTCCAATAGATTTAAAGTACACTAAAGACCATGAATGGGTAAAGATTGATGGAGATACAGCTACTATAGGTATCACTGATTTTGCTCAGGGAGAATTAGGAGATATCGTATATGTGGATGTAGATACCTTAGACGAAACAGTAGATAAAGACGATGTTTTTGGTTCTGTAGAAGCAGTAAAAACAGTTTCAGATTTATTTATGCCTTTAACGGGTGAAGTGGTTGAATTTAATGAGGGATTAGAAGACGATCCAGAAATTGTTAATAAAGACCCATATGTTGATGGATGGATTATTAAAATTACAATTACAGATCAATCACAAATAGAGACTTATTGGATGCTCAAGCATATCAAGGCATTATTGGAGGATAATGCTATATTTATAGCTGTTTTTTTTACAATCTCAATAACCATTGGGAGTCTTGTAAAATCAGATCTAATAGCTGTAGAAATAGTTTCAATCTCTGATAAAACATATCACTTCATAGCTTATTTTTTATTGATGCTTTCTTGGCTATATGCTTTTTTAAAAAAAAAGTCATTTACACAACATGTAAAATACATTATCATAGGTTGTATTTTTTTTGGCATCATTATTGAAATCCTACAAGGAATTACAACAACTTACAGAACATCTAGTTTTTTAGATGTCGTTGCAAATACCCTTGGAGTCGTATTTGCTTCAATAGTTTTTCATTTTTTTGAAAAAAAAATTAGACTATTTTAGTGTTAAACTTTGTAAATAAAATAATAATTTAGTTAAATTAGCCATCTATAAAAAACTTTCAGGAATGGAAATCAAGAAAAATCCAAAATCTAATTTAGAAAACTACAGCAAACTGTTTATGCAGTTAGGCCTTGTTTTAGCTCTCTTTGTTACCTATGTAGCAATAGAAAAAAAGACTTTTGATCGTCAGTTTGGTGATTTAGGAGATGTAAATATGAATGCAGATATGGAAGAAGAAATTCCAATCACAGAGCGTATTGAGCCTGAAATTCCAAAAACTCCGCCACCACCAACACCAGAAAAAATTGAGGTAGTTGAAGATGAAAAAGAAGTTGAAGAAACTGTTATAGAATCAACAGAAACTGATGAAACTGAAGCTGTTGAAGTTGAAGATATTGTAGAGGAGGCAGAAGAAGAAGAAGTGATTGAAGATGTGCCTTTTACCATCATTGAGGATGTGCCAGTCTTTCCTGGTTGTACTGGTAGTAAAAAAGAATTGAAGGCATGTTTCAATAAAAAAATGCAAAAACATTTTGGAAGAAAGTTCAATGCAGATTTACCAAATGATTTAGGAATGTCTC
>JGI20156J14371_10004104_pt1 | contig 10628 bp, 10 predicted proteins | sample COG_06_FD_14371 | JGI IMG/M metagenome (IMG submission 14371) | reverse complement strand
AGGACTCATTAATTTAGAGGTTTCAGCCATAAAGTGCACGCCAGCCATTACAATTATGTCAGCCTTAGTTTTAGCAGCTTCTATTGCAAGAGCCAAAGAATCTGCTGCAACATCAGCAACGCCATGATAAATTTCTGGAGTTTGATAATTATGTGCAAGCACAATTGCATTTTTTTCTTTTTTTAATTGATTAATTCTGTGAATATAAGGAGCATGAACTGACCATTCTATCTCAGGCATTACCTTAGAGATTTTTTGATAAATTGGATCTGTTGCCTTTCTTATTTCAGAGGTAAATTCCATATTCAAACCTATCAATTACTAACATTCTTGTCATTCATATATTCTGACGCACTATTTAATCCAATGAGGTATTTTAATTTTAATTACCGCATTTTCACATGTAAATTGATTTTTATCATCAAAATTATCATCCAAGTATTTTATCAATGCAAATGGATATTCGCTATCAATTAGAACTTTTCCAATTTCGATATTACCAAATTTAATTGAAGAGCCTGCTATAAGTTTTCCTTTAATAATTTCGATCGGCAAAAGTCTTTTAGAAAGTTTATTTTTGAGTTTAATTCTTGCGGTATTTTCCTGACCAACATAACAACCTTTTTTAAAGTCAATTCCATTAAGTTCTTCAAAATTACACTCAATTCCAAAAATTTTATTTTGTAATTTATTCATATCTTTTTGAGCAATACCTAAATCATGACTTAGATTGTAATATGTACTTACGTTATCATCTTTAAGTTGTAATTTTTTTAAAGATAAGTAAAGCTTTTCTAAATTTATTATAAGTCTTGCTCCTAAATCTTTATTTCTAGGATCCAATAAAACAGGATCCTCTCTATATCTAATTGTATTTCCAATTTCATCACTGACCCCTTTAAATTCTAAAAACTTTTTTCTACTAATTGCAGCCACAACAAACTCATTACTAAGATTCATTATTTCGACATTAGATCTAAGTTTATAAATGCTAAGTTGTTTAAAAAGAGCCTCAACTTGAGATTTCTCACAATCTATGAAATATCCAGATTTATGCTTTACGATAATGAATGCAAAAAGAAATTTTCCTTGAGGGGTTAATAGAGAAGCAAAACAACTATTATTTTCATTAACTTTATTAATGTCATTACTTATTAGATTTTGAAGAAATTCTTTAGTGTCTGCACCGTTTATATAGAGAATTCCTCTATCTTCTAAAATATATACATTCTGATTATTCATAATTGATTGATAACTAAATATAATATAATTACTTTTTTCATAAATGTTAGATCTAATAATTAAAAACGGTGCATGTTACATAGATAAAGAACTTAAGGATCAAGACATTGCTATTAAAAATGGAAAAATAATAAAAATTGGTAAAACTGAGGAAGAATCAAAAGAAATTTTTGATGCTAAGGGATTAATGGTTTTGCCAGGTTGTATAGATACTCAAACTCACTTTAGAGAACCAGGATCAACTGATACCGAGGATCTTAACTCAGGAAGCAGAGCAGCAATAGTAGGAGGAATAACAAGTGTATTTGAGATGCCAAATACCAATCCACCAACATCAAATAAAAAAGAATTTCAAAGAAAATTAGATCTCGCAAAAAATAGAATGTATTGTAATTATGCATTTTATTTTGGAGCAACAGCTGATAATGCAAAAGAATTAGCAGAATTAAAAAACTTAGAAGGATGTTGTGGAATTAAATTGTTTGCAGGTTCTTCAACTGGCAATCTGCTAGTTGCTGATGAGAAAGATATTGAAACAGTATTTCAAAATAGCTCTAAAGTTGTTGCAGTTCACTCTGAGGATGAAGAGATTTTAAATATGAATAAAAAATTGATTAAAGATGGAGATGTTCATTCTCATCCTATCTGGAGAAGTGAAGAATGTGCAATTTCTTCCACAAGAAGGATAGTAAGAATTGCTGAACGTTATAAAAAAAAAGCTCATATTCTTCATGTCACAACGAAGCAAGAGATTGATTTTTTATCACAACATAAAGGTAATATTACTTTTGAAATCACACCACAACATTTAACAATTTATGCACCAGATTGTTATGACAAACTAGGAACTTATGCACAGATGAATCCTCCGCTAAGAGACAAGTCTCATTATGATAGATTATGGTATGGGGTAAAAAATAATCTTAATGATACAATTGGCTCTGATCATGCTCCTCATTTAAAAGATAACAAAGAAAAAAAATATCCAAATTCACCATCTGGAATGCCTGGTGTTCAAACACTTATCCCAGTAATGCTAAATCATGTTAATGATGGAAAGTTAACTCTCGAACAATTGATAAACTCAGTATGTGAAAATCCAGTTAAAATATTTGGAATTAAAGATAAAGGTTTTATTAAAGAAGGTTTTGATGCCGACTTTACAATTGTGGATATGAATAAAAAGATCCAAATAAAAAATGAAAATATCGAAAGTAAATGTGGTTGGTCACCATTTAATGGATATGAATTTAAGGGAACGCCAGTATCAACTATTATTAATGGTCATATTAAGATGAGAGATGGTAAAATTTTAGGAGATCCAGAAGGAACTCCTTTAGAATTTAACTAAGCTTAATTGTAAAACTATTTACTAGAATAACACCAACTACTATTAAAAATAATCCTAAAACTGCTTGCCAAGCTAATGTTTGTTTAAAAAATATATAACCAAGAATTGCGATTGTAAAAATTCCAAGGCCACTCCATGTTGCATAGACAATTGCAATTGGAAGCTTGTCTACTACAAAAGTTAAAAGATAGAATGCAGATAGATACAAAATAGTAAGTGCTGCAGTAGGTATCAGTTTTGTAAAATTTTGTGAAACAGGTAACAACATTGTTCCTCCTACTTCACAAAAAATTGCACCTATTAAAAAAATATATGTTTTAGTCATTAATTAAGAATATTATTTTTAATTAAATCTTCTTTGATTTCTGTTAAAATTGATGGATCATCAATTGTAGCTGGCATTTTATAATCTTCTTTATCAGCAATTTTTCTAATTGTTCCTCTAAGGATTTTTCCAGATCTGGTTTTAGGCAACCTTTTAATAACAATAACAATCTTAAATGCAGCAACAGGTCCAATTTTATCTCTGACCATTTTTATGCATTCTTTTGAAATAGTTTCATGGTCTTTTTCAACTCCAGACTTAAGCACCACTAATCCTATTGGTAATTGACCTTTTAATTTATCAGCAATTCCTAACACCGCACATTCTGCCACTGACTGATGTTCTGATAAAACTTCTTCAATGGCTCCAGTTGATAACCTGTGACCGGCAACATTTATAATGTCATCTGTTCTAGACATAATCCAAATATAACCATCTTCATCTATATGACCTGCATCATAAGTTTCATAAAAACCCTCATAATTAGTCATGTAATTATCTTTGTATCTTTTATCAGCATTCCAAAGCGTTGGAAAAGTGCCAGGTGGTAACGGAAGTTTAACAACTATATCACCCATCTCATTAGGTTTTGCCAAAGTTTGATCTGGTTTTATAATTTTAACATCATAACCAGGGACTGCCTTACATGCTGAACCGTATTTTGTTTTCATCATTTCAATACCTGTACAATTTGAACTAATTGCCCAACTTGTTTCAGTTTGCCACCAATGGTCAATTACTGGCACTTTTAATAAATTTTCTGCCCACTTTATTGTGTCTGGGTCAGCTCTCTCACCTGCTAAAAACAATGACTCAAATTTACTTAAATCATATTTTGAAAAAAACTTACCTTCAGGATCTTCTTTTTTAATAGCTCTAAAAGCAGTTGGTGCTGTAAAAAGTGATTTTACTTTATAGTCTGAAATTATTTTCCAAAAAGTGCCAGCATCAGGAGTGCCAACAGGTTTTCCTTCAAATAATACTGTAGTGCATCCTTTAAACAAAGGAGCATAAACAATATAAGAATGACCAACAATCCAACCGATATCACTTGCTGACCACCAAACATCATCAGCATCAATGTTGTAGATGTTTTTCATAGTCCATTTAAGAGCAACTATGTGACCACCAATATCTCGAACAATACCTTTTGGGATACCTGTAGTTCCCGAGGTATATAAAATATAAGCCAAGTCATTTGAATTCATCTCTACACAATCAACTTCTTTTGCATTTGAAAGTGCCTCACTCCAACTAATTTCTTTTGGCGCATCTAATTCCACCGTATGATCTATTCTTTGAAATAAGATCATTTTATCTATTTTATGAGAAGCCATTTTAATTGCAGCATCAACAAGTGGTTTATACTCAACTGTTTTGCCAGGCTCAAAGCCACATGAAGCTGTGACTATTACTTTTGCTTTACTGTCATCAATTCTGCTAGCAAGTTCATTTGAAGCAAAACCACCAAATACAACAGAGTGAATTGCTCCAATTCTTCCACACGCTAACATTGCTATAACCGCCTCTGGGATCATGGGCATATAGATTATAACTCTATCACCTTTGTTTACTCCTTGATTTTTAAGAGCCCCTGCAAATTTTGAAACTTTTTGTCTTAATTCTTTGTATGTAAACTGTTTTTTGTTTCCAGTAATTGGACTATCGTAAATTAATGCTAGCTTTTCACCTCTTCCTTGGTCGATATGTATATCTAAAGCATTATAACAAGTGTTAGTAACTCCATCTTCAAACCATTTGTAAAAGGGAGGGTTGTCTTTATTTAAAATTTTTGTTGGTTTTTTAAACCAAAATATATCTTTCGAAACTTCTTCCCAAAATTTTTCAGGCGTTTGAATAGATTTTTTGTAAATTTCATCAAATTTATTAGACATTGATCATGATCCGTTTTGAACGTTTTTTTGAGTTTATTAAATTATAAAGTGCATTAAAATTTAAAAAGTAAGCAAAATCAACCTAAATAAGTTGCAATTAAGTCTTCAAAAATCTAATTAATTTTGATAATCAACCACCAACATGATTTAATATTTTTATTAAGTCTAGTTTATATAAACTAAAGTTAAAAACTAACATAAGAGGGAGTTTTTTATGAAAAAACTAAAATTGTTTGCTCTTACAGCTGTTGCCCTAATGGGTGCTTCAGGTGTAGCAAATGCCGAAACTGTGTTGTTAGCATCTGATGACTTTGTTGGAATTTCATTCTGGCTTGTGTCAATGGCTTGTTTAGCAGCAACTGTGTTCTTCTTTTTAGAAAGAAGTTCAGTTCCAGCTGGCTGGAGAGTTTCAATCACTGTTGCAGGACTAGTTACTGGTATTGCATTCATACATTACATGTACATGAGAGAAGTATGGATCATGACTGGTGAGTCACCAACAGTTTACAGATATATTGACTGGTTAATTACAGTTCCACTATTGATGCTAGAATTCTATTTTGTTCTTGCAGCAGTAGGTAAAGCAAACTCTGGAGTATTCTGGAGATTAATGCTTGGTACTTTAGTAATGCTAGTTGGAGGATACTTAGGAGAAGCAGGTTACATCAATTCTATGCTTGGTTTCATTATCGGTATGGCTGGATGGATCTACATCTTATATGAAGTATTTTCAGGTGAAGCAGGTAAAATGGCAGCGAAAAGTGGAAACAAAGCTCTTGTTACTGCGTTTGGTGCTATGAGAATGATCGTTACAGTTGGTTGGGCTATTTACCCATTAGGTTATGTATTTGGTTACTTAACAGGTGGTGTAGATGCTAACTCACTAAACGTGATTTACAACGCAGCTGACTTCTTGAACAAGATCGCTTTTGGTCTAATCATTTGGGCAGCAGCAATGACTCAACCTGGTAGAGCTAGATAGTTTTACTAAGTTAAATAATTAAAAGGGCAGGTATGTTTTTACGTACTTGCCCTTTTTTTTTATGTTACTATATATAATTCAATGGCAAAAATTACTTACATCCAACCAGAGGGAAAAAGCCAAACCATTGATGTTTCAAATGGCCTGTCTGTAATGGAGGGAGCAGTTCAAAATGATATATCAGGAATTGATGCTGATTGTGGTGGTGGAATGGCTTGTGCAACTTGCCATGTTTATGTCCAAGATGAATGGTTTGATAAACTTCCAACAAAAGAGGATGGTGAAGAAGATATGTTGGATATGGCATTTGAACCAAAAAAAAATAGCAGACTAAGTTGTCAATTAATTATTACAGATGAGCTAGATGGGCTAACAGTTAGTATTCCATCAAAACAAGGTTAAATGAAAAAAATAGATGCATTAATTATTGGAGCAGGTCCAACAGGATTATTTTGTGCCCATCAATTAGGTCTTATAGGTTTAAATTGTGAGATAGTTGATAATCTAGATAAAATTGGAGGACAGTGCATAGAACTTTATCCAGATAAACCCATTTACGATATTCCTGCTGTTCCAGAATGCACAGGTAAAGAACTAACTGATAATCTTATTGAGCAAATTAAACCTTTTAATATTAATTTTCATCTTAACGAGAGAGTAGAAGTAGTCAAAAAGATCAATGATAAATGGATTGTAAAAACTAATAAAGACAAAGAGTTTGAAACTCCAAACATAATTATTGCTGGTGGCGTTGGTTCGTTTGAGCCAAGAAAATTTTCACCTAAAGAATGTGAAAAGTATGAAAACAAATCATTATATTATTCCATAAAAGACAAAACCATTTTTGATGGAAAAACAGTTACAATATTTGGTGGAGGAGACTCGGCGCTGGATTGGGCAATAGAATTATCAAATAAATCAAAAGTAAATTTAGTGCATAGAAGAGATGAGTTTACCGCAGCTCAATTAAGCGTAGATAAGATTAAAGAATTAGAAAAATTAGGTAAAATTAAAATTTTTACAAAAAATCAATTGAATTCTGTAAAAGGTGAGAAAAATATTGAGTCAATTACAATCAAACACGATGATGAAAGTCTAAAAGAAATACAGACAAATTATGTTCTAGGTTTTTTTGGATTAATCATGAAACTTGGACCAATTGTCGATTGGGGATTGAATATAGATAAAAAAACAATTGAGGTTAATACTGAAAATTTTGAGACTAATCAAAAAGGTATATTTGCAATCGGTGATATTTGTACATATCCAGGAAAATTAAAATTAATATTATCAGGTTTTCACGAGGGGGCATTAGCTGCTAGAGGTTGTTTTAAATATGCAAGACCTGATGAAAAATTAAGATTTGAATTCACAACAACATCTAAAGCTGCACAAGAAAGACTTGGAATAAAAAAGTGATAGAGCTATTTGCAGCTGACACTCCCAATGGAAAAAAAATTACAATTATGCTTGAGGAGCTAAAGTGTGATTACAAACTTTCAAAGATAGATTTATCCAAAGATGAACAATTTTCAGCTGACTTTAAAAAAATTAGCCCCTTTAGTAAAATTCCAGTAATAATAGATCATGACAACAAACAGTCTTTATTTGAGTCAGGTGCAATCCTAATTTATTTAGGAGAAAAATTTAATAAATTTTATGAGCCAAAAGAACGAACAATAATCAATCAATGGCTTATGGCACAAATGGGAACAATTGGTCCTATGATTGGGCAGCACCATCAATTCCATCATTACAACCCAGGAAAAAGTGAATTTGGTGAGGAACGATATTTTAAAATCACAAAAAGAATTTATGGTGAATTGGATTTAAGACTAGCTTCATCTAAGTTTTTAGCTGGAAACAATTATACTATTGCTGATATTGCTACTTGGCCTTGGTTAGCAAGACATGAATGGCATGATATTGGGCTAAAGAATTATAAAAATTTAACTAGATGGTATACAGATATTGCAAGCAGAGATGCTGTTATTAAAGGATATGATCTTTTAAAAAATGGTGCTGAAATTCCTAAACCTTAATCGTCAGCGTATACTTTTTCTTCTTTTTCATGTTTTTCCTGTGCGGCTATACATAACTCAGCAACCGGTCTAGCCATTAATCTTTTAAGGCCAATTGGCTCAGCGGTTTCTGCACAAAATCCATATGTTCCCTCTCTTAATCTTGTTAAGGCTTGATCTATCTTTGAAATTAATTTTATCTGTCTATTGATAGCTTTCATCTCTACTGTTTTATCAGTATAAGAACTGGCTTGATCCACAATATCAGCTGAAACACTGTTGTCATCTATTGAGCCATTATAAAGAGCCTCATTGTTCGCTTTTACCAGTTCTTTTTTCCATTCTTGAAGTTTTATTTTGAAAAAAACTTTATGTTTTTCACACATGTATTTTTCTGTATCTTTTGGAATATACGTTTTTGAAACTTTAATTATTGTTGTAGTTTTTTTTTCGTTAGAGATTAAATTTTTAGTCTTTGGAATAGCTTTTTTTACCTTAGGAGCAACTTTCTTAACTTTATTACTAGTTTTTTTTACCTTACTTTTAGTTTTTTTTACTGATGATTTTGAGATTTTAGGCATATTTTTAAATTTTAGTGTGCGGAGTATATTCAGCAATTAATACGTGTCAAGCAAGCTTAATTCATATAAAATCTTACTTATGATGCTTAATAAAATAAATATAAAAAATATATTTTATATTTTTACCACAATGCATTTAATCTTATGGACTTTAATTCCATCAATTACTAATAACAACCTACCACTGGATACTATCGAGGCCTTGGCGTGGGGTAGTAATTTAGATTGGGGTTTTAACAAACATCCACCAGCAAGTGCTTTTTTCTTAGAAATTTTTTATCAAGTTTTTGGATCTAATGATTGGGCTTATTATTTATTAAGTCAAATATTTGTTATAACCACATTCTTTATTGTTTTTAATTTTGCAGAAAAAATATTTAACAATAAAATCTTAAGTTTAATTTCAGTTCTTTTATTAGAAGGTATTTATTTTTATAATTTTACAACTCCGGAGTTTAATGTAAATGTTTGTCAATTACCATTTTGGGCAGCATGTGTTTTTTATTCCTGGAAATTGTTTAATAATAAAGAAATAGACCTTAAAGATTGCCTTTGGTTAGGACTGTTTGCAAGTATCGGTTTTTTATCAAAATATCTTTTTATTTATCTTTTAATAGCAATAGATCTGTTATTTTTTTATATAATTTTTATAAAAAAATATAAAAAGTTTGATTTTAAATACTTAATTTCACTTGAAGTTTTTATTGTCTTGTTAGTCCCTCATTTTATATGGTTAATAAATAATGACTTTGTAACTATTACTTATGGATTGGCAAGAACAGGTTTAGAGAATTCAAGCATATTAGATCATTTAATCTATCCCATGACATTTTTGATAAAACAAATAGGAATATTAATTCCATTTTTTATTATGTTATTTTTTCTAATAAAAAGATTTAAATTTAAGATAACATTTAAGGACAAAAAGTTATTGTTTTTAATATTTATTAATTTAATTCCAATAACTCTAATGTTTTTAACCTCATTTATTACTGGATCAAAGATAAGAACAATGTGGATGACACCATTTTATTTATTTTTTGGAGTGCTAGTTGTTTATATTTTTCAGGCTCAAATAAACTTAAAAAGATTGAATAAATTTATTTCAGCATTTTTAATTCTATTTTTTATTTCACCATTCCTTTATGCCTATATTTCAATTACTGAAAAAGACAAAAGAACAGACTATTTAGGAAAACAAATAGCTATTAAAACTCAATATGCTTGGAGCCAAGACCATAAAGAACCGATTAATGTTGTACTTGGAAATGAGTGGCTAGCTGGAAATTTATCATATCATCTTGAATCTAGGCCAACCTGGGAGGGAGTTATTACAGAAGATAAGCTGAATTTGTTATCTAAGTTTACTTGTATAGATGATATTTGTATTGGATATAAATGAAAAAAATAAAAATTTTAATTCCAGTTTATAATGATTGGGAGTCAGTTTTTAAACTTCTAGAAAATATAAATCTAGAAGCTTCTAAAATAGATATCAATTTTTCTGTAATCATAATCAATGACGCATCAACAGATAGTATACCCAAACTTTCTACTAGTTTAGATAATTTAAAATCTATTCAAATTATCCACATGAAAGAAAATAAGGGACATGCAAGATGTAATGCTGCTGGATTAAAATATATTTATGAAAAAGAAGATTTTGATTATGTAATTCCAATGGATGCCGATGGAGAAGACAGACCTGAAGAGCTTAGTTTATTGATTGAAAAAATTAAAGAATATCCAGATACAGCCGTTACAGCTAATAGAATAAAAAGATCAGAAGGGCTTATGTTTAAGTTTTGTTATTTAGCACACAAATATTTAACCTTTGTTTTTACAGGACAAACAATTAAATTTGGTAATTACACATGTCTTCCAAAAACTATAGTCAACCGAATGATCAATGAACCTGCAACATGGAGCAGTTTTTCAGGATCATTAGCTAAGGTAGCAAAAGAAAAAAATTCTATCCCATCTGAAAGAGGTAAAAGATATTTTGGACCATCAAAAATGAGTTTTATGAATTTACTAAAGCACTCACTTTCAATTATTGCAGTTTTTAAAAAAACTCTTTTAATTAGATCTTTATTTTTTTTAATTGTTTACTTATTTTTGGTCGTAGGAAAAATATCAGTCATTACATTAATACCAGTTATAGCGGTTATTATTATGATGCTTTCAGTAATTACTTTATCAAAAAGAGAAAACATTACAGAATATAATAG
>JGI20156J14371_10004082_pt1 | contig 10658 bp, 9 predicted proteins | sample COG_06_FD_14371 | JGI IMG/M metagenome (IMG submission 14371) | reverse complement strand
AAGGAGTCCCATTGCGTCGAATACTGGGTTGCCAAAATAGCGATATCGTCGCAGACCACATCCGTGGCATTCGGCTCCATCACATCCAGGCCAAGTACATAGTTCTCTGGGCCTTCAGGGCCGCCGCGCCGAGTCGACACCAAGCGCGGCGGGAAGCGCGCCGGGTTCAATGCGTTACCACCCGGAAAATCAAGCGGCAACGATAGAGAAAAGCTCTTCCCCGTCTTGACCTCAGCCACGCCTTGCAATACTTTCTTTTCATCAACCAGATTCATACGGCCACGTTGGTCATCCGGGCCAAAGTGTCCCCAATTGCTATTTTCTGGGGCGTTTTTCCATCGTTCAGACATGCCGTTCTCCTCGCTGTAATCGGTTGCAAATATGCTCGCATTGAACTGGCGGCCAATGTGTCACGTCGGCAACTAAAAGTCGGGGGTGCGCAGGACCTTACAAGGCCTTGCGTCTAATTGACCCTTTCACGGATTACCGTTACCGTGTAGATCAATCAAACAGCAAGACCGCCCGCATTGTCCTGTGATGTTGGCGGCGCACCCCATGTACATCAAAAAACTATTGCTCACCTGCCTCGCGGCACTGGTTATCCCATTGGCGTGGCATTCGGAAACCAATGAATTGGCCATGAGCCAAGTTGATGCGGGGTTAAAGCGCTCACTCATCACATTTGGCGCAGCGCGCGCCCTCAACGGCATCATCTCCGTCGCGCAAGGCACTGAAGTCGTGGCGCAACCATTGGGGTTTGGCGTCTCNATGTCCATNGGCCANGTACTCGCCCCTGTTAACCACTTGGTTGAGCAGTTCTCTAACCTGATGCTTGCCACCAGCGTGGCGTTCGGNGTCGAGAAGTTGTTGCTCACGGTGTTCGGCGATCCTGCGGTATCCGGCTTGGTNACGGCAATCGCGCTTATCTGGATTGTTTGCCTNTGGGGTGGCGGGCTCAGACCGTGGCTCACCCGCCTATTCATGCTCGTCATGTTTGTACGGTTCGCGCTGCCGATCGCCACGATTGGCAGCGGTATGATCTACGAGCATTTTGCGGCCCACGAATACACCGCCAACCAGCGGCTCATTACGGATAAACACATGGCGTTGACGCCCTCCTCAAAAGACACCCCCAACGCCGCTCCCGCGTGCGACACCCTGGCCTGTGTGACTGAACAGTGGTTCGCCGAGAACGAGACGCTGTTGAGCTCGCCAATCGAACAGTTCCGCACCAAAATTACCGACGTTAAGCGGGCCGCGAATCTGGCTGTCGACGGAATCGTTAGCCTGATGGTTATTTTCATTCTTCAAACCATGTTGTTGCCGATCATGATGATCTGGTTGTACTACCAGGCATTGGCTGGCGTGGGCCGATCTGCGTTGCTGGACACGCGACCACAGCGCACTGCGTGGTAGCCGAACACTCACCCCCTCAACACCAAACGTAAATTGACTATGCGCCTACTCATTGCCAGCTTATTACTGACGTTCACCTCCTACAGTTGGTCAGCCGACCCGCTGGCTGATGCGGTTGCCGCCATTGATGCCGATGTCGTTTTCATGCGTCATGCGTTGGCGCCTGGCTTTGGTGACCCTGATCGCTTTCAGGTCAACGACTGCGCCACCCAACGAAACTTAGATGCGCAAGGACGTGCTCAAGCAACGGCGCTCGGACAGCGCTTGGCACAAAGCAAGCTGACGTTTTCTGAGATTTTGTCCAGCGAGTGGTGCCGGTGCAAAGAAACGGCCGAGCGACTTAATCTGGGGCCATGGCAGACGTTTTCCGGTTTAAATTCGTTTTTTCAGGGTTATGCCGATGCCAAGAAAACCCTCCCGGCACTCGAGAAACGGCTACAAGCAAGAAAACCCGGCGTCACGCTGATGGTCTCCCATCAAGTCGTGATCAGCCGCATCACCGGCCTATCGGTTGGCGTCGGCGATATGGTTGTCTTCAATAGCCAGACCAAGCAGGCTCAACGGCTCAGTCTCCCCTAGTGCAATGAATATTTGACGCGGGCAGGGGCTTACTCTAGGATGCCGTATGCTCACATTTGCCCTCGCCGTTTTCTTCCTCATCATCACCCCTGGCCCCGGCGTTCTGTCCGTGGCAGGCGTCGGATCCTCCTTTGGCTCAGGGCCAGGCGCGCGCTATATTGCAGGGCTATTTGTCGGCACCAACCTCGTGGCCTTGGCGGTTGTTTCAGGCATGGCCGCCATCATTTTGGCCAACGAGAATATACGATGGGTGTTGCTCGTCGCGTCGGTTGGCTACTTGTTATTTTTAGCATCCAAAATCGCATTCGCTGGCGCCAAAATTGCGTTCAAGGAGGTCACAACACCCCCTGGGTTTTTTAACGGCATCATTTTGCAAGCCTTAAACCCCAAGGCCTATGCCGTGAACACCACGTTGTTTACTGGGTTTGCATTTTTACCCAGTAGCCTGCCCATGGAGACCTTGATCAAGTTCGTGATCATGAATGCAATCTGGGTGCCCATTCACTTTGCGTGGCTCTACGTTGGCATGACCTTGCATAAGCTGAACTTGGCGCCCCACGTGCAGCGCAGAGTCAACATCGCCATGGCCTTGTCTATGCTTTGCGTGGTCGGCCTTGCCCTCGCAGCGCCCAAGTAATCAGCGGCTGGCACGCATAAAAAAGCCCCCACCAACCGGTGGAGGCGTGTGGGTTATCCGGCCGGTGTTAAGCCTTTTCCAACGCTTGCGCGAGATCATCCTTGATGTCGTCGATATGCTCAATGCCGACACACAAACGAACGGTCTCCTCCTTCACGCCCGCTTTGGCCAGCTCTTCCGGCGACAACTGACGGTGAGTGGTTGATGCAGGGTGTGTTGCCAGCGACTTCGTGTCACCAATATTGACCAGACGTGTAAACAGGTCAAGGGCGTCCAAGAAGCGCTCACCAGCGGGTCGGCCACCCTTCACGCCAAAGGTCAACAGTCCCGATGCGCGGCCACCCATCAACCTTTGCGCGATGGCATGGTCGACGTGCTCAGGCAAGCCCGCGTACTCAACCCACTCAACTTTTTCGTGCGCTTGCAAGTAACGAGCGACCGCCAAGGTGTTCTCGCAAATGCGGTCCATGCGCAGGCCAACGTCTCAAGCCCCTGAATAATCAACCATGCATTCATAGGGGAAATCGCAGCCCCCATATTTCGCAGGGGCACCACCCGAGCGCGACCGATAAAGGCCGCGGGACCCAGTGCCTCGGTGTAGACCACCCCGTGATAGCTCACGTCAGGCTCATTGAGGCGCTTGAACCGTTCCTTATGCTCTGCCCATGGGAACTTACCCGAATCAACAATGCAGCCGCCAACGCTGGTGCCATGCCCACCGATGTACTTGGTCAGGGAGTGCACCACAATATCAGCACCATGTTCGATGGGGCGGCAGAGGTACGGGCTGGGCACCGTGTTGTCCACAATCAGCGGCACGCCTGCGGCATGCGCAACTGCCGCGATGGCGGCGATGTCGGTCACATTACCCAAGGGGTTACCGATTGACTCGATGTACACCGCCTTCGTCTTCTCGTCTATGAGTGCGGCGAAACTCTGTGGGTCACGACCATCGGCAAAACGCGTTTCTATGCCGTATTGCGGCAAGGTGTGTGCGAACAAGTTGTAAGTCCCGCCATACAAGGTGCTGGCAGACACAATGTTGTCGCCAGACTCGGCAATGGTTTGGATTGCGTAGGTAATGGCGGCCTGACCCGACGCAACCGCCAACGCGGCAATACCGCCCTCTAGGGCGGCGACGCGCTGCTCTAGAACGTCTTGCGTGGGATTCATGATGCGCGTGTAAATGTTGCCAGGCACCTTCAGGTCGAATAAGTCGGCTGCATGCTGGGCGCTATCAAATGCGTACGCAACGGTCTGATAGATGGGGACCGCCATGGCCTTGGTCGTTGGGTCTGGCTTGTAGCCGGCGTGTACCGACTGCGTTTCGAATTTCATGATGTGTTACCGCTGTCTAAAAAAACAAATATAACGAGAGCGGAAAAATGCAACAAGGAATTTTTAGTGATATCGATATAACGCCGGGCTATATGACCATCGGCCACACAACGCACCGCTATGGTGAAGCGGTGAGCACGTGGCGGCGATCCCCTGCATGCCGCCTCAAGCGCATCACCCCAACAATGCGTTTAGGAAAATGCGCGGCAACTTCCACCAGCTTGGCTTGTGCTGAAACCCGGTCATCAAACGCGCCGTGATGTGTTGCGTTTTGTTAGTCACATACCACGGTGGCTTAGGCAACAGGTCAAATACCCCGCTCAATACGTTGCGAGGAAATGGACGCCAAGGCGCCTGTACAACCACGCGCTCCGCCTTGTCGAACATGAACGTGTTGTGCACAAAACCAATACCACTGCGCACATCAGCGAGGGTGTGGCCGGGGAAAGCTCCCCATGGGCAAGCCGTCGTCAAGAAGCCAAGCCCTGTCCACGTATTGATGGCCACCGTACCGTATTTCAGGTCGGCGACCAGTGCCTGAAATCGCTGCTCCCCCATCTCTTTGATGGTCGTTGGATGAATCAATATATTGGCGCCCAGGGTGCCATGTAACTGCGTATTCGCATAGTCAATGGCGGCCTGCAAGTACGTCTGTGCATCACGCCCCTCTATTTCATAGGTACTGAATGCGGGGGCAAAGATTTCTTGCGAGCGGTACCATGCCTGCCCGTCGTCTTGATAAGGCACCACCACACAGGCGGGCGCCTCGCCACGGTCAAACAGGGTTGCATCGTCTGAATGCGCAACAAAAGACTGCATGCGCTCCGCCGCGCCGGGGTAGTAGGCCGCCCGCGGTAAGCCAGCAGCCATGACGGCGCGCACCGCTTGCATCAAGGCCTCTTTTTTCTCCCAGTAGCTAGGGAGTATGAGCATTTGCATTGCAACGCAATTGAAGCCAGAGTTGTGCAGCTTTTGGGTCGCGATGTTTTCTGCTTGAAAGCGAATATCCGCCTGTGTCCAAGGCCCTGGAACCACAATGGTTGGACATACCGCACCCAATTCAGAGGTCACGCGTTTATTTATTTTGGGAGTAGCCGCTAAGCGGTTTTGCACCGCCTCCTCGCCAACGCCCCAGACAATGGCATCGTGCGTGGTCTCGGCGCCCGTAATGTGAATCTCATCAATCGATGCGTGCTGGCACAAATACGCCCCGCTTGCAGCACCCCCTTTGACGATACGCAACGCACCGCAGGCGATCAAGGGGCGGAATGCAGCACAGAGATAGTCGGTTAGATAGTCGTTGACCGGATTCATTTTCAAAAGAACCACTTGGTGCTCAGAAAACAGTTTGTGCATCGCGTCTAGCGGCGCAATCGATGCGACATTACCAGCGCCCAAAACCAGCGCGACGCGTCCTTCGCGTTCGCTTAGGGGTGCCGCATAAGCACCCGCCGTGTGGTCGGCTAAATGATGTTCGTCAACGCCCTTCTCCATCCAAACCTCTGCAGTGACACCCGATAACAAAAGCCGGTCCCAGAGGTTGTGCGGGAGCACGGTCACGGCGAGTTGCTCCGTGACGGTTGTGCGCTTGGGCAGCGCGTGCAAAAACGCTTTATCACCCATCTGCGTGAGTGTCTCGATCAAACCGTTACAGGCAGAGATCACGGCGTACGGACCAGAGATCCACTCCTCCCCTGCTAGTGGCGAGTCACTGGGAATCCCCTTCTTACGCACAGCGATCTCCACCCACCCCTCCGATACCGCCAAGGTTCTGTCCTTGATCTCATTGAGCACCGCGATGCGCTCCGCGTTGGATGTTTGCGCCCACGCCGTGGCATTGGTTTTTAGCGCATCCAGCGCCATGTCTAGCGCCGCAAAGTCTTCTGCCGAAGACGCATTACCTTGTACTGAATTCATGATGAACTTTCGAGAATGGCGTTATCTTTGGCGTAGGCAGATCGAATCATATCGGCGGCGCGTTCGGCAATCATGATGGTCGGGGCGTTGGTGTTTCCGCTCACGACCGTCGGCATCACCGAGGCATCAACGACCCGCAGACCCGACAGCCCGTGCACCCGCAGTTCTGGGTCGACTACGGCCATCTCATCCACGCCCATCTTGCAGGTCCCCACGGGATGGTAAATGGTATCGGAGCGTGCGCGAATATGCTCCTCCCACGCCGCGTCCGATAGGTTATCTGTGACGCCAAACAGGTCGTGCTTTTTATAAAGCTTCATCGCAGGCGCCTCCAAAATATCGCGCGCAATTTTGGCGCCCTTAACCATCACGGCCAAGTCCCGCGGGTCAGATAAAAATTTGGGATCGATACCCGGGTCCGCGAAGGGATCCCCTGATATCAAAAAAACCTCGCCGCGGCTATGCGGACGTACGGGACACACATGGCAACTGTAGCCGTAGCCTCTGTGTAAATTTTTACCGTGGTTATCGACCACCGCAATCACAAAGTGCAATTGAATGTCCGGTCGTTCCACCGAGGGATCGCTCTTAAGAAATGCGCCCCCTTCGGCGAAAGGCGTTGCTACCATACCCGTGCCATCCTGCCGCCATTGCAAGATGTGCTTTACAAGCTGAATGCTCGCGGCTACGCCGATGCCAAAGTTGTCCTTGTCGTCGGTTTTGCATGCCAAGATAAAGTCTAGGTGGTCTTGCAGGTTCTGACCGACACCCGGTAATTCGTGCACCATCTCAATGCCAAACCGGGTAATGTCAGCGGACCGCCCAACGCCAGAGAGCTGCAGGAGTTGAGGAGATTGAAAGGCACCACCACACAAAATCACTTCTTTCGCGGCGTAAACAGACTTATCTTCTCCCCCTAAGCGATAGTTCACACCAACTGCACGCTGGCCTTCAAACAATATTTTGGTCGCCCGCGCCTTCGTGATAACCGTCAAATTGGGGCGACTCAGAGCGGGGTAAAGGTAGCCCAGTGCGGCAGAGCACCGCTCACCATTTTTGGCCTCATCGTGAAATTGGGTCACCTGAAACAGACCCGCCCCGTCGTTCTCACCCGTATTGAAATCATCCACGGCGGCATGTCCCATTTGGGTGGCAGCTTCGACGAACGCCTTGGAAATCGGGCGTGGGCTTTGTTGATCGGAAACATGCAGTGGTCCGCTGTCACCGTGCCACGCACTGGCGCCACGCGCATTGTTTTCGGAGCGAATAAAGTACGGCAAGCAGTCATCCCAAGACCAACCATTGCAGCCCATATCGGCCCACCCGTCGTAGTCACTCTTTTGACCGCGCACGTAAAGCATGGCGTTGATTGATGACGACCCGCCCAGCGCCCGACCCCGAGGCTGGTAGCCGCGTCGCCCATTCAGTCCCGGCTGAGGAACCGTCTGGAAAGCCCAGTTGTACAACTTGCCATAGCCTGGCAACAAGGCAACAACGGCCGCAGGCGCGCGTAGCAAAATAGGATCGGCACCACCACCGGCCTCCAGTAGGCAAACCGTGACATCTGGGTCTTCCGTTAAACGGGCTGCCAATGTCGACCCTGCAGAGCCCCCACCAACGATTACAAAATCGAACTTCATTCGCCTGCTCCAAACAATCGATCACGCCACAAAATACGCTGACCGTTTGCGTCTCATCATAGGCTAGTCAACACACTGAGATGGTTGTAAGCTGATGCGACGCGTCATCAAAAGAACACCCGATCCGTTGCCAACCGGGGATGGGAAACGCACGCCTGCGCGCACACGTTAAAACGCGATCAGCTGGGATTGGCCGCCTTTTTTTTATCACTGCGCGATACAAGGATGTCTAGCGTTGTCATGAAGTGACTCTGCGTCAACTCACAGGCAAGCACACTGTCTCGCTTCAAAACAGCATCTGCGATGGCCTGATGTTCAGCCGCAGTCACACGATGACCTGTCTCTGAGTGCAAAGAAGCGCGTCGGTAGCGCTCGCACATATCTTGTAATCGACGTCGCGTCATGAGTAACCACTTTGAGTCACAAGCCGCGACCATTGCAGTATGAAAACCAGCGTTCGCTTGCTCCCATTCGTCATCTGCACCCCTCGCACTGCTCTCCAAACGCTTTTCCGCCTTCGCCATGACATAGCTTGCCGCGACGACCCCGCCCTCCCACGCACTGCCGCCGAGCGCAATGGATCGGCGCAACGCGACGTTTTCGATCTCAGCGCGCGCAAAATTCAGGTCTGAAAAGTCACTCAAATCCAGCGGTGCGACTGCAAAACCACGGTTCTCAAAAGTCTGCACCAAGTGTTCTGCACTCAGCTTTTGCAACGCCTCCCGTATAGGCGTCGGCCCGATTCCGTAGATTGTTTTGAGTTTCTCAATGCGCAAACGCTCCCCGGGTGGTCGGATGCCGCGAATGATGTCTGAGCGTAGCAGCGCATAGGCACGCTCGGCAAGCGATTCGCCGCTGGCGTAGGCGCTGTAGGGTTCGGGTGCTTGAAATACCATGGTGTTACGCGACAAGTAGATTAACTATGCAAAGTATGCCGCGTTGGGAACAACCTAAAGCGCTAGACGCTTCTTTTTTGACCCCTTGTCTATAAGAATATCGATATTTATTACCTTTATTGATTAAATGAAATTAGTCACTTTCAATACAAATTACGGAGTCTTAGCGGGAGACATCGGCGGTAACGATACAGGCGGCAAACGACTAGGCATCAGTGCCACGAAAGCCCCCTACTGCTTGCTGCGACCCCAGCCTTAAATAAAGACACCCTTCATGCCGCCAGTCGGGTAACGCGTTCCTGCCGCCGCCTCTTTTGGAAAGGCTTGGGCTAACGCGGCGATATCATCAGCGCTCAGTGTGACGCCACCAGCCTCTAGATTTTCCTGCAAGCGCGCACTCTGCTTGGTACCCGGAATGATGATCAGGTCATCGCCCTGCGCAAGCAACCACGCCAGTGCCAGCTGCCCTGGCGTACACGCCTTGCGCGCAGCCATCTCTTGTAACGCGGGGAGTAGGGTCAAGTTACTGGCTAGGTTGGCCTCGTGGAACCGGGGATGGTCTTTGCGGCGGTCGGCCGCCACATCCTCAACAGACTTAACAGCGCCCGTCAACAGGCTTCGACCCAGCGGAGCATAGGCGACAAACCCAATACCGAGTTCACGCGTCGTCTGCAAGGTTTCCTCGGCAGGCTCCCGGTAAAGCAACGAGTATTCAGTCTGAATGGCTGCTAACGGGTGTACGGCGTGCGCACGACGTATGGTCTCTGGGTTGGCCTCACACAGTCCAAGCGCACGGACTTTCCCCGCTTTGACCAAGTCGGCCATCGCACCAACCGTCTCCTCGATAGCGACGTTGGGATCGATGCGGTGCACGTAGTAGAGATCGATCACGTCGGTCTGCAAGCGTTGCAAACTCGCCTCACACGCCGCGCGCACATACTCGGGACGTCCGTCTACCCCTTGTGTGCCATCTTCGCGGCGAACCTGACCAAATTTACTGGCTAATACAACCCGATCGCGATAGCCCGGTAAGGCCTTGGACAGCAGCGTTTCGTTATGCCCCCAACCGTACATATCCGAGGAGTCCAGAAAGTCCACCCCTTGATCAATCGCCTGTTGAATAAGTTTTGTGCCGTTTTCATCGTCACTGGCACCGTAAATGCCCGACAAAGACATCAGCCCAAACCCAATGGGGCTGACCTGCAGACCCGACGCACCTAGCGCACGTTTTGCTAACTTATTACCCATTGCAGTCTCCTTCAATTTTTTTAGTCATCACTCAAACAGGCGTTGTACGTCCAAACAATATGGATTGCAACCAGTCGCCCATCAACGGTCGCACCGTATGCGTCAGGTTGTCGCAGACATGGTTACCGTTTTCAAAAAGCTGATAGCTCGTCGGTGCGCTCAGGTCACTAACCATGTGTTCGCTCTCCGTTACCGGACAGACTTCATCCCCGCCGCTGTGCACAATCAGCACCGGGCAGCGCACCTCGCCTAGGTGCCCCTTTAATGTGTAGCTTGGCAACGCCGACGATGCATCTTCCACCGACAAGCCCATGGCATAGGCAATGGACTCTTGGGTGGAATACGGCATACGAGCCCAAACGGTTGGCAGGTCGAAAAAACCACCGATCGACACAACGGCAGAAAGCCGTTGGTCTATGGCTCCTCGCAGTGCTGCATAGGCGCCAAAGCTGCGCCCCCACAGGCCGATTTTTTGCGTATTTATATCTTCGCGCTGCTGCAAGCTATCAAGTACATGTCCAATAGGGACCTCAAAGTCTGGACGCAACTTAGCCGCCGCGCGCGTCAGTCCCTGCCCCGGTCCATCCACGCTGCAGGTCGCTAAGCCGCGACGATGAAAAACAGCCTCGAGCGTTTGGAACTCCTCTTTTGTCGAGTCCGCACCTGGCACCAATATCACGCAAGGTGGCGGACGATCTGCCTCGGGAACACGCAAAACACCACGCATCATCGCCCCCGTCGTTGCGATCTCAAGGTGTATGCCCGGTGGCGACAGATACGGTGCCGCGCGCTGATAGGCGACATTTTGNATCGCCTGCANACGGCGCTTTAAGTCCTCATCACCAAAAAATGCAAACTGCCCAAAATGACAGTAAAGCGCCTGCCGCGCGAAGGCCTCNCCAGCCGTGGTGTGCGCACCGTTCTCCAATGCCTTCTCACCTTGCCGCTCATAGCCAGTAGCCAGCGCCAGCCAGGCTTGCGGCCACA
>JGI20156J14371_10004069_pt1 | contig 10677 bp, 8 predicted proteins | sample COG_06_FD_14371 | JGI IMG/M metagenome (IMG submission 14371) | reverse complement strand
CCTCCATAAGTAATTAGTTCATGGGGATGCTGCGCAATTGCATAATCCAAATTGTTTTGAATCATTAGCATTATTGATTTGGCCTGGACAGATTTTCCTGGGTATTCGTTTATTGGACGCGCATAAATAGTGTATTCAGGACGAAAACGATACATATAAATACGTCCGTAAGTTTCTAGTTCTTCTTTAAATTCGGAAATTAGTTCTGCATGGTCCTTTTTATCGAAATAACGCAGTGCATTTTTGAGTGCTAACTTTTTTTCTTCCTCCGATAAAATATCTTTTCTCTTTGGAGCATGACTAACAGAGTTATCATATTCTCTTTTTGGAGGCAATTCGCGCGGAATTCCTTGAATAATTTGTTCCTTAAAACTTAACATGGTGGTTGATTGCATCTAATATGATATGTTAAATATTCTACTGACAATGTTGTAGTGTTTGTATTAGCACAAATGTAGACAACCCTGAGGTTGGAAGCAAATACAGTTTCGTTATATTTGTCAAAAACTGGAAGGCTTGGAGAATCATTCAAATATTAAATGATTTACAACCTTACTAATTATTAATGTACCAATTGATTAAGGTGTCGTTATATCATAAACATTTATAAGTTATTTTATGAGAAGTACAAATAAATATTTATTGTCATTCACGTTTTCCTGTTTTTTTCTAGTAATAGGTTATTGTCAAAAAACAGCTCCATTGGTCCAAGATTGTTTCAATGCTCCTATAATTAAAGCAGAAGGAAAATATAGGTTTGAAGAATCGCCCCAAGGAATAGGAGAGAAGGTTGAGTTTTCGGGGAACTCAAGCAATTCATTGCAGTATTTTAAAAAGGAGCATAACAGCGCTTGGTTTCAGTTTGACGCAGTTACTGATGGGATTCTGATTTTTAAAATCATTCCTAAAGATACAGCTACCGATTTTGATTTTCTTTTGTTTAAGTATACGGATGAAAATTTTTGTTCAGATGTGGTTAAAAAGAAAATCAAACCGCTTCGAACCAATATATCTCGATATAGTCCTGAGGAAAATAGTGTTACAGGTCTTTGGCTTGGTGCTGGTGAAGAAAGAGTACATTCTGGACCAGGAAACCATCTTAGTAAAGCAATAGATGTCGAGCAAGGAGACCAATATTATTTAGTTTTGGATAACGTCTATGGAAATAAGGCTGGTTTTTCATTGGTGTTTGACTATTACAAAACAGTTGAGGTCACTGGCGTTATAAAAAATGACGAGAATAATTTGATAAATGAGGAAGTAAAAGTTATGTGGGAAAGTAAAACAGGAGAGCTCTTAGCACAAACAATAGCAGATAAAACTACAGGGAAATTTAAGTTGTATGCACCTATATTGAAAACATCACGTTCTGGAGATTATACGTTATCTGTTGAGAGTAATAATCATTTTTTCTTCGAGAAAATGATTAAAATTACTTCTGAAACTTTTCCTGACCCTATAAATGTCATTTTACCTGCATTAAAGAAAGGTAAGAACATAGTTTTAAATAATATAAATTTTCATGGTGGTTCTCCTAGAGCTTTGACCACTTCAATACCTTCTTTTAAAAGAATATTAAAATTAATGAAAAGGAATAAATCTCTTATCATAAGGATAGATGGACATACAAACGGTTGTCCTGGTGGAATAGCATCAAGTCAAGATCTTTCCTTGGCTAGAGCAAGCACTGTGAAAACATTTTTAATAAAAAAAGGAATCGATTCTGAGCGCATTACTGTTAAAGGATTTAATTGCACGCAAATGTTATTTCCAACAACCGGCACAGAGGAAGAACAGTCACTGAATAGGCGAGTAGAGATATTGGTTACTAGTTATTAATTATTCCCCCTTTCCCTTAACTATTCCAGTCTTTTTGTCATAACCATAAGGGCAGTGCTTGCATCCGCTTTTACAGCAGCGCCCTCTTTTTAGATGATATTTCTCTGTAAACACACGATACCCATCTTCAGACCAATAAAAGTCATCTGGTTCTAATTTGGGCGTATCTGAAAAATCATCCATTTTGTAAAGATAGGACATTGGATTACAAGAAAGAGGTATAATTGTGTGGTAAAATATTCATTCATACTTATTATATTTGCCTCAAATATATTTTTCATGGAAATTAGAGACTTAGAACCACAAACAGTTTGGAATAATTTTGCAAAGTTAAATAGCGTTCCTCGCCCTTCCAAAAAGGAAGAGAGAGTAATCGCTTTCGCAAAAGATTTTGGAGAGGACTTAGGCTTACATACTTATGTAGACGGAGTAGGTAACGTGATAATTTCAAAACCGGCTACCGTGGGTATGGAAAATAGGAAAATGGTTGTTTTACAATCGCACCTTGATATGGTTCATCAAAAAAATTCAGATACAGAGTTTGATTTTGACACGCAAGGTATTGAGATGTTAATTGATGGCGATTGGGTTACTGCTAATGGAACTACTTTAGGAGCGGATAATGGAATGGGAGTGGCAGCAATAATGTCTTTATTAGAATCTACTGATATTGCTCATCCTGCATTAGAAGCCTTGTTTACAATTGATGAAGAAACGGGAATGACTGGAGCTTTTGGGCTGGAGGCTGGAGTTTTGAAAGCAGACATTTTGTTGAATTTAGATACAGAAGATGATGATGAATTCTCTATCGGTTGTGCAGGTGGTATTGATACAAATACGAAATACAACTACACAGAAGAACCTTCATCTGGAATTGCCTATACGATTACAGTAAAAGGTTTAAAAGGTGGTCACTCTGGAATGGATATTCATTTACAACGCGGAAATGCAAATAAAATAATGAACCGTTTACTTTGGAATTGCGGAGCATACGAACTTCGAATTGCAGAAATAAATGGAGGTAGTTTGCGAAATGCTATTCCAAGAGAATCTTTTGCTACCATTACAGTAAAAGATGAATCATATTTACAAGAATTTGAAAGTAGGGTGCAAGAAATTAAGGATGAATTTTCTGTTTCAGATGGAGGATTGATAATTGAGATTACTGCTGTTGACTTACCAAAAAAAGTAATGTCCAAAAGGGATGTTTTGAATCTTACGAATGCAATATATGCTTTGCACAATGGTGTGTATAGAATGAGTATGACAATTGAAGGCTTGGTTGAGACTTCCTCTTCTTTGGCAAGAGTTATTGTGAAAGATGGAGAATTTAATACCCAGAGTTTACAAAGAAGTTCATTAGAGACAGCTAAAATGGATATTGCTAATACAGTTGGAGCAAGTTTTCAATTAATGGGGTGTGATGTTGAACATACAGGATCTTATCCTGGCTGGGACCCAAATTCAAATTCTGAAATATTGGATTTAATGAAAGGAAAATACAAAGCCCTTTATAATGAAGATCCAAAAGTGATGGCATGTCATGCAGGTTTGGAGTGTGGTATTTTAGGTGAAATTTATCCAAATTGGGATATGATTTCATTTGGTCCGACAATTCGAAATCCACATTCTCCGGATGAAAAAGTGAAAATTGACACGGTTGTTAAGTTTTGGACATTACTAAAAGATGTATTGAAAGATATTCCGGTTAAATAGGGTTAATCAAAGATCCTCCTTAAATAGTGCATTCAGGCAAGTATGAAGAGTTGCGTTGTTGCAATATCTTTAGGTTGAAAAGATACGACCAAATTAGACGCTATTGTCTCTTATATAATAATTAGGTTTACTAAATGTTTTAATAGATGTAATTAATTCGTAATATTTGTATAGACAATAATCTAAATTTGATAAGCAAAAAATTCATATTATTATTATTATTATTATTATTATGTAGCTTTTTTGGATACCCGCAAAAAGTTGGGTTAGTATTGAGTGGTGGCGGAGCCTTGGGTTTGGCACATGTCGGAGTATTAAAAGCTTTAGAAGAAAATAACATTCCTGTTGATTATATAACAGGAACAAGTGCAGGTGCTATGATTGGAAGCATGTATTCTGCAGGAATATCGCCTGAGCAAATGGAGTATTTGTTTTTCGATGATAAGTTTGAGTTAATGTCTAATGGTGGCATTGAAACCCAATATAAATATTTTTTCAGGAAAACAGAAAGTGATGCATCATTAGTAAATGTTAGATTTTCTAAAGATTTTAATGTTGCTAAATCATTACCGACAAACTTAACAAATCCGATTTCACTGGATTTTGAATATATGAAACAGTATTCAAATATTTCAGCACAGGCGAATTACAATTTTGATAGTTTGTTTGTCCCCTTTAGATGTGTTGCTTCAGATATAAGTACAAAAAGTCAAGTTGTTTTTGGAACAGGTCATTTGAATCAAGCTGTTAGAGCTTCTATGACTTACCCTGGCTATATTAGGCCAATAATGGTGGAAGGGAAGCTTTTGTTTGATGGGGGGTTGTATAATAATTTTCCATCCGATATTATGTATGATGAATTTATGCCAGACATAATTATTGGAGTAAATTTTAGCGATACTGCGGCTCCTCCTGATCAAGATGATCCAATATCTCAACTAAAAACGATGATATTGAATAGAGCTGAAACATCCATAATTTGTGAAAATGGAATTTTAATAGAACCTTCAGCAAGCATAGGAGTTTTTGATTTTGGAAAAGCAGAGGAAATTGTTCAAGATGGCTATGATGCAACTATGGCATTAATGGATAGCATCAAAGGCGCAATTCAGTTAAGGGTTAGTGATTCCGCTTTGTCGCAAAAACGTATCGAATTTAGAAAAAAATTGCAGCCAATATATTTTGAAGAAGTTTTAGTTGAGGGGGTTACAGAAAACCAAGCAAAGTATATAAAGTCAGCTTTAATCCGGAAAAAGGAAATAGTAAGTCTCGAAGAATTGCAAAAAAGATTTTTTCGATTGGCTGAGGATGAAAAAGTAAAGAACATATACCCTCTAGCACAGTACAATGAAGTAACAGGAAACTATGTGTTGATAATTCGAGTTAAACCTGAAAAACCGTTCAATATTCAATTTGGAGGTTTGTTTTCATCTAGACCGATTAATACAGCATACCTTGGGATGGATTATTTGAGGTTAAATAAATTTGCGTTCAAATTTTCCGCAAATTCCTATTTTGGGAAGTTCTATGGTTCGGTTGGAGGTAGAGTAGATGTAGAAGCGAATTACCGATTACCAATTAAATTAGGAGTGTATGGTTATATAAGTAGATGGGACTTCTTTAAAAGTTTTGCAACTTTTTTTGAAGATGTAAAACCATCGTATATAGTGGAAAACGAAAGATATGCGGGTATTGATTTACAGATTCCTGTTTCCAACTTTGGCAAGCTATCAATGTCTTATGACATCGGATTGACTGAGAATAATTATTATCAGACGGAACAATTTTCAGCATCAGATACTGCAGATGCAACAAATTTTGAAGCTCAATCAATAGGGGTGAATTATACGCAATCAACACTTAATCGTAAAATGTACGCTACTGAAGGAGGCCTGGTGCATTTACAAGCGAATTATATTTTAGGGAAAGAAAATAGCATACTTGGGAGTACATCTCCGTTGGTTTCTCCAGCTAATAACATTGATCATGTCTGGTATTTCTTTAAGGGGAGGCTAGAACAGTATTTTAAAATTTCGAAACATATAAAATTAGGAGGGGAAATGGAAGGTGTGTTATTGGTGATTGATAATTTTTTGGATAATTACACGGCAACTATGATACAAGCGCCTTCTTATTATCCTACTTTAGAAAGTAAAACTTTTTTCATTCCAGAGCATGCCTCACATGATTATATTGCAGGAGGGATGAAAGCAATTTTTTCAGTTAGGCCTTCTTTGGACTTAAGGGTTGAGGGTTTTGTGTTTCAACCTTACACTAAGATATTAGCAAATGAATTTAATTTGCCATCTTATGATATTAATAACACATGGTCAACTAGGTATTACAGTGGTTCAGGAAGTTTAGTTTACAGAAGTCCTCTTGGCCCAATTTCGCTATCGGCGAACTATTATGAAGCGAGAGAAAACCAATGGAGTTTTCTATTTAATTTTGGTTACCTTATTTATAATAAGCGTTTCCTGAAAAAATAATTATTCTCCTGTGTAGTTCGGTCTTCTTTTCTCAAAGAAAGCTTTAATTCCTTCTTGGTGATCATGCGTTTTAGCTGCAATAGCTTGTAATTCCTTTTCCATACCTAATTGTTCTTGCAAAGAATTAGTAAAAGATTTGTTTAGCGCCTTCTTTGTTAAGCCAAAACCTTTTGTTGGCCTTTTTGAAAGCTTCTTTGCAAAATCAAGTACAACTTGCATTAATTGTTCGTCAGCAACCGTTTCATAAATCATTCCCATTTCTTTTGCTTCAATAGCAGATGTTTTGTTTCCTGAAAACATCATAGCTGTGGCTCTTTGAAGTCCAATTAATCGAGGAAGGAAAAAAGTCCCACCGCTATCCGGAACTAAACCAATATTACTAAATGACTGAATAAAATTTGCTGATTCGGCCGCAAAAGTTATGTCACATGCAATTGCGATATTTGCTCCTGCACCAGCAGCTACCCCATTGACAGCACAAATAACGGGTTTTTCAATATTTCTTATTAATCCTATTATGGGGTTGTAAGTATGCTCAACAATTTCTTCAATATTTGGTCCGTTTTCTCGAGTGGCCTCTGCTAAATCTTGACCAGCGCAAAATCCTTTCCCATTAGCAGTTAAGACAATTGCTCTAATAATTTTTTCATCTCTTGAATAAGTCAATGCATCTATTGTTTCATCTGCCATTTCAAAATTAAAGCTGTTTAATACATCAGTTCTATTTAAGGTGATTATAGCAACACCTTCATTAATTTCAAATTCAATATTCTTGTATGTTTTCATTGTTTGGAAAAATTATTTCCATAAAAGTAAAAGTATTCTGCTATATAGTTGATAATCTTTTCAATAATTACTTAATGAAAAATACCTGATATTATGTTAAGGTAATTTGAATAGCAATTTTAACTTTGTACTTTAATTATTACAAAATATTATCATGAGTATGTTCCATAGCCTTAAAGTAATTGATATAAAGAATGAAACTTCGGATACAGTATCTGTTGCATTTGAAATCCCGGAAGGAGGTAAAAGTACGTTTGACTATACTTCAGGTCAGTATCTAACATTAAAATTTAATATTAACGGAAACGAAGAAAGAAGGTCTTATTCAATGTGTTCGTCACCATTTTCGGGAGAGCCAATTAGAATTGCTGTTAAACGGGTTGATAAAGGATTAGTATCCAATCATATTAATGATGTAATAAAGGTAGGTGATCAAATTGAAGTTATGTCTCCTCAAGGAAACTTCACTTTAGAAACAAGCTTGGAACAAAAAACTTACGTGGCATTTGCGGCAGGAAGTGGTATTACACCTATATGGTCAATGATAAAATCTGTATTGGATAATGAGCCTGGAAGTAAATTCGTTCTTTTCTATGGAAACAAAACGAGTGATAGTACTATTTTTAAAAATGAAATTGATTCTTTGACGGGAGACAGATTATCGGTTTACCATATTTTATCGAGAGAAGAGACAGGTAATTCAATAACAAATGGAAGGATTGATAAAAATAAAGCAACTGAACTTTTAAAATCTAATCTTGATTTATTAAAATCAAAAGCATTTTTCATGTGTGGTCCGGAAGAGATGATTTTTAATGTTAAAGATGTACTGCAAAATCTAGGAGTTTCAGAGGATAAAATTAAATTTGAATTATTTACAACTCCTGTCTTATTAGCTGCAGAAAAAGAAGTTGAGGTTTCTAACTTTACAGGAACTGCCAAGGTTAAAGTGATATATGACGAAGAGGAAACAGAGTTTGAGTTGGCCTCAGTGGGAGAGAACGTATTAGAAGCTGCAATGAGAAACGATGTAGATGCTCCATTTTCTTGCAAAGGTGCTGTTTGCTGTACTTGTAAAGCAAAGGTTACTGAAGGTAAAATGATAATGGATGCCAATTATGCGTTAAGTGATGAAGAGGTTGCTGAAGGTTTCGTATTGGCATGTCAGGCTCATCCTGCATCCGAAAATGTGGTTATAGACTTCGACGAAGCATAATTTAGCTAAGTCCTTTTTTAAGTATAAAGGCTTTCTATTGTGTTGGTCTGGTGCAGTGCTTATCTGTATCTACTAATTACAGATTTTGGTAATTAGTAGGTAGGCATTAATTTGTTTTGTATCTTGACACACCAAATTAAAAAACAACCATGAAAAAAGCAACTACTTTATTGTTAGGTTTAGCTATAGGTTTTGCGACAATAGCGCAAACCTTTAATGTTGGAGGCCCCTTGTCTTTTAATTCTAACCTGTTGTCTGACGATAGTAAGATGAATGAACATGTAATGCCAGTCTTTAATCTAGAAAAACAATTAGAGGAAGATTTGATTAACCGTGCAAATAAGGTAGGTCCTTTTCGATTTGGATATGAGCATATCACTAATTATAGTTTACAAAATTCTGGAACTTGGCAAACGACGGATGAAGGAGATAAGGTTTGGAAAATTAAATTTTCATCTCCTGGAGCATTGTCGATGAATGTAATATTTAATGATTTCTTTATTCCTAACGGAGGTTCTGTTCATTTGTACAACAAAGAAACAGATATGGTTGTAGGAGCTTATACAGCAAGCAATAATAATGCAAATAACATGTTAGGCTCTGACTTAATTAAAGGAGAAACTGTAGTTATTGAATATTTTGAACCGAGCGAAGTTGTAGGTCAAGGTAGGTTGCTTATAGGAATGGTTGTACACGGTTATGTAGATATTAATAACTGGTACCCAGTTAAAATAGGTGAATCTGGAACTTGTAATAAAGATGTTGTTTGTTGGGATGCTTGTGGTTGGTTGGATGAAATAAGGTCAGTTGCGAGAATAGCAAATGGTGGTGGTCTTTGCACAGGAACATTAATAAACAACACAAGCGAAGATGGTACTCCTTATTTCTTGACCGCAAATCATTGTGGTCCATCATCTATGGGAAGTGCAGTTTTTAAGTTCAACTACAATAGCACCAATTGTTCAAGTTCAAATGCGAATGCAGCAGGTGCAACCAATGGAAATAGCGTTAATGGGTCTACGCTTAAAGCAAGTAATTCAGCATCTGATTTTGGTTTAATAGAATTGAATACAACCCCACCTGCAAGTTATGAAGTCTTTTATGCAGGATGGGATAACGGAGGAGCGTCGCCACAAATAGGAGTAGGTATTCATCATCCTGCAGGAGATGTAAAGAAATTGGCATTTGATGATGATCCTTTAACAAGTGCAGCCGGATTGTCTATCTCTAACTCGTCATGGAGAATAGAGGCTTGGGAAAGAAATACAACAACCGAGGGAGGTTCTTCGGGTTCTGGTTTATGGAATGAGAATCATCATTTAGTGGGACAGTTGCATGGTGGGCAAGCAAATTGTTTTAATAGTGTTAATGATTACTATGGTAAATTTTCAATGTCTTGGACCGGAAATGGTTCTAGCTCTTCTTCTTCTAGATTAAGCGATTGGCTGGATCCTAATGGTTCTGGAGTTGCCTCGTTAGATGGGTTTGATCCCAACGGGGGAGTAAATGTTCCAGCTTTTTGTTTAACAAGTGTAAAAGAAATTGATAGTAATGTTTCCTTTGAAATGTATCCAAATCCGGCATCTAATAGTTTAACGGTTATGCTTTTTAATAATGGTTTGGATAATGTGTCGATTGAATTAGTTGATATACAAGGAAGATTAATATCATCTTACAAGGATGCAACAGGAGTTTCAATTAAAGTAGATTTAAGCTCAGTTTCAAATGGAGTGTACTTTGTTAAAGTAAGTTCTGATGGAGCGATTCAAACGAAAAAGTTGATAGTAGAATAAGTTGACAAACGAAACATGAAGTCACTTCTAAATAAAGGAGTGGCTTTTTTTATACTATATAAATGAATATTGTTATTACAGGTTGCTCAAGAGGAATAGGGTTAGAGCTAGTGAAGTTGTTTTCACAGCAACATAATGTATATTGTTTGAGCAGAAACATAGATCCAATTGAAAAATACAAAAATGAAGTTGGTGATTCAAATAGGATTAAATTCCTTCAATTTGATTTTGAATCGTTAAACAATATCGAATTAAATTCGTTTCTTACTATTGACAATGGTATAGATGTTTTAATTAATAATGCCGGTTATTTGGTAAATGAGACATTTGGTCAGATTTCAGAAAGTAATTTACGAAGGATGTATGAAGTGAATGTATTAGGTCCTTTTCGATTAATGCAAATAGTTCTACCATTACTTAGAGAGGATAATTCACATGTAATAAGTATAGGTAGTATGGGCGGTGTTCAAGGCTCTGTCAAATTTCCAGGATTATCTGCTTATAGTTCTTCAAAAGGCGGAATGTCTATCTTAACGGAGTGTTTAGCTGAAGAATATAAAGAATCAAACATTAAATTTAATTGTTTAGCGCTTGGTGCAGTTCAAACAGAAATGCTAAATGAGGCCTTTCCTGGATATGAAGCTTCAGTTTCCGCAAAAGAAATGGCTCAGTATATTTATGGTTTTGCATTGAATGGACCGCGATTTATAAACGGAAAAGTAATTTCAGTGTCAAATTCTACTCCCTAAAATATTGATATTCAAGGGAGGTTAGAATTAGTTTTAAAATTTATTGATTTTTCCTTGTTAAGAAAGGAAAAGAATTTACATTTGCATCC
>JGI20156J14371_10004060_pt1 | contig 10684 bp, 10 predicted proteins | sample COG_06_FD_14371 | JGI IMG/M metagenome (IMG submission 14371) | reverse complement strand
CGCCGGCCGCGGGTCGTTCGGGCCGTTTTCTGGTATTTTCAGGTCGTTTTTCGACGCTAGTTTCGTCGGCTTGAGCCGCTTCACGAGTTTTGTCGGCGTTTCTACGATTACGAGGTGGCCGACTGGGCTTGTCGGTCGCGGCATCCTCCTTAGGCGTGGATTTCGCTTGGTTGTCAGGGCGGGGTTCGCGGTTTTCCGTACGATTGCGACTATCAGGGCGTCGACGTGCTCCACGACCGCCACGATTTTGGTTTGATTTCTTTTCGGTTTTTGCTGGGACCGTTGGCGCTTCGGCGGCTTCTTCACTTGCAAACATCGCCAATAATCGAGTCAGCAGCCCGGGTTTCTTCGGCTTCGCTTCAGCGGCAACCTTAGTCTTTGGTGTCGGTCGAGCAGAAGTGTTAGCCGGATGGGGTATGGCCTGCACAGCTGCACGTTCAACTGGTATCGGTTTGATTGTTGCCGCCGGGGCTGCAGCTTCGAGCTCCGATGCTATCTCATAGCTGGCTTCGGAGCCGTCATCGTCTGTTGCTTTGATTCTTTCAACCCGATAGTGGGGTGTTTCCAAGTCGGCTGAAGGAACAATAACGATCCGAACTTCAGTTCGTGCTTCAATGCCTGTTAAGTCACCGCGCTTTTCGTTGAGCAAGTAAGAGGCTACTGAAATTGGCAGAAAGGCACGAATCTCTGAGCTCGTCTCTTTCATTGCTTCTTCTTCGACCAGGCGCATGATTGCTAAGGCGGAGGATTCAACGTCACGAATTGAGCCTAGCCCACTACAGCGAGGGCAGACGATACCGCTGGTCTCACCCAATGATGGACGCAAGCGCTGGCGGGACATTTCCAGTAGGCCAAAGCGAGATATACGCCCGACCTGAACTCTGGCTCGGTCAACTTCCAGAGCATCGCGCATTCGGTTTTCCACTGCGCGCTGATTTTTCGGAGAATTCATGTCAATGAAGTCAATGACGACCAAGCCGCCGATGTCACGCAGACGCATCTGTCGACAAATTTCATCAGCGGCTTCCAGGTTGGTATTTAAAGCGGTCTCTTCTATGTCCGCGCCCTTGGTTGCCCTGGATGAGTTGATATCGATCGACACGAGTGCTTCAGTTGGGTCAATGACTACTGAGCCACCGGATGGGAGGCGAACTTCCCGTTGAAATGCAGACTCGATCTGGCCTTCGATCTGGTAACGGCTGAATAATGAGACGTCACTATCGTAGTACTTAATCCGCGATGAGAATTGCGGCATTACCCGCTCAACCCATTCGGTAGCCTGGTCAAAGGCATCTTTGGTGTCAATCAGGATCTCGCCGATGTCGTCTCGCAAATAGTCGCGAATCGCCCGTATGATAATGTTGTTTTCCTGGTAGATCAGGAACGGTGCTTTGGCCGAATCAGCGGCTGTCGCGATCGTACCCGCCAAGGTAATGAGGTAGTCAAGATCCGATTGGAGCTCTTCTGCAGACCTGCCAACACCCGCAGTGCGGATGATCGCGCCCATATTCTTCGGAATCTCGAGCTGTGACATGGCGTCTTTAAGCTCTGTGCGTTCTTCGCCCTCGATACGTCTTGAGATGCCGCCCGCTCGCGGGTTGTTGGGCATCAGGACCAGGTAGCGACCGGCGAGGCTGTAGAACGTAGTGAGGGCTGCACCCTTATTGCCCCGTTCTTCTTTCTCGACCTGAACAATGATCTCGGTCCCTTCCTTGACAACATCCTTGATATTGACGCGGCCGGAACCTTTGGCACCAGCGCCGGTGAAGTACTCGCGGGAAATTTCTTTTAGCGGCAAAAAGCCGTGCCGATTGGCACCGAAATCGATAAAGGCTGCTTCAAGACTCGGTTCTACCCGAGTAATTCGCGCCTTATAGATGTTGGCTTTTTTCTGCTCTCTGGAGCGGTTTTCGATGTCGAGGTCAAACAGTTGTTGGCCATCGACCATAGCGACTCGCAGTTCTTCACTGTGGGTCGCGTTAATTAGCATTCTTTTCATTACGATATCACTTATTCGAGGCGTTCCTGCGCCACAAACCCGCAAATCGTCAAATCTATCTTGGTAAGTACCGTTGTTTAAAAACTAAAGCAGGTCTCCATAAATGTTTATTGTACGTTCTTGTACTTCCGTTCATGTTAATATCCCCCGCTGATTTTAGGGGTGGCTGATTGATATTAACCACGAGTCATTACGTGTGTTGACGGGTAGTCGAAGTCCTCTATTTAGAAACAATAAAGCCAGTAACAATAAAGCATCAATAAACTGATTTGATGAATCTGGTTCGCGATGTGGTTTACGCGGTTAGTATGGTTTCAGCGATGGATTCCTTTTTCCGATCAACGAGTCGTTACAGCTTATGTCGAGAACTAGGCTCAGGCATAATGATGTAGAAGACCGCAATTCGGAACCGGACATCCGGTACTGAAAATGTATAAATTCAACTGTGAGATATTCTCAATTAAATTAACCCTGGGTTTGCCCTTGTGGATTACTTCTGGATCAGTTTGAGCGTTTCAATTCAACGGCCAAGCTGCCAGGATTATTCCTGACGTCTCTGCTAATTCGTTAGCGCTGATGAATGAAGATATCAGGTCCAAGGAATCACGCTACAATCAGGTCACACTAATGTAATCTAAAGTACTTGATCACAGTATCGTGATCACCTCACAAGTGGGCGGACGTCTGCATGATAAGGGAGTTCAGACGCAACCGCCCGCAATCATAGCAATTAATCCATGTAGGTCAAAGCCTTATAACGTTTTTGTTTTTGTCAATTGGGAACAGTGATGCATGAGTGACTCAGTCCAAATAGTAGAGATCGATGCCGATTCTGAAGGGCAGCGAGTCGATAATGTTCTGATCCGGCTGTTAAAAGGCGTGCCTAAGTCCAAAATCTATCGCATCGTCCGTAAAGGCGAGGTGCGCCTTAACGGCGGTCGTGTTAAAGCGGATACGAGGGTTAAGGGAGGCGATCTCCTGCGGATCCCGCCGGTTCGTATGGCGGACCCTAGCGAGCCAGTTAGAATGCCCGATAGATTAATAAATATATTAGATAATTCAATAATTTATGAAGACAATAGGATGTTGATTGTTAACAAGCCTGCAGGGCTTGCGGTACATGGTGGCAGTGGCATTAGCAGCGGTGTGATCGAGGGTTTACGGCAGTTGCGGCCCCAAGACAAGTCGCTGGAACTTGTGCATCGGTTGGATCGAGGCACATCGGGGTGTTTGATGATCGCTAAGAAGCGCAGTCATCTGCGGCGTCTGCAAGCGCTGTTACGCAGCAAGTCAGAAGGGGAGAAAACCCGATTTGAGAAACATTATGTCGCCATCGTGCATGGCGAATGGCCCAAGCGCCGGCAGCATGTTGATGTGCCAATCCGCAAAGATACCCTGAAAGGTGGAGGCGGCGTTTGCGTGGTCGCGGTAGATGGCAAGCCGTCGCTGACTGAAGTGGATGTGATAAGGCAAAATAAGACCTACAGCCTGTTAGCGGTCAGACCGATCACTGGCCGGACGCACCAGATTCGGGTCCATTGTCGCCACCTTAAGCATCCTGTTGTCGGCGATGATAAATACGGCAATGAGTTGCTTGATCGACAGTTAAAGGGGTTGCTGGGCCATGACCGACTGATGCTCCATGCCGCAGAGTTACGAATTCCCGGGTTTGAAAAAGGCGAGAAGGCGATTCACGTTCGTGCCGAGCCAGATGCCGGAATGCTGAAGCTTATGGACTCTGTAAATTAATTAAATCAAATAGATAAAGCTGAAACTTAAAGTTAGTTAAGCGAGTCTATTTGATACTCTCGAAGCCGTTGAGCGAGGCGCATCAAAGGCAGGCCGTAAAGGGTATTGATGTCCCGGCCGCGGGTTGCCTCCATAAGTGCGATCCCCAGGCCTTCGGCCTTGACGCTGCCTGCGCAGTCAAAAGGCTGTTCGAGCTCGAGATAGCGATCAATCTCACCGCCAGACAAAGGCCGGAACTTTACGGCGTAGTCTTCGTGTTCCAATACCAATATAGCGCCGGCACAAGCGAGGCAAAATGCGCTGGTATAGGTGACCCATTGGTCGCTGCAAAGTAGCAATTGGGCTCGGGCCCGTTGCCGGTTGCCAGGCTTGCCGAGGACNTGGTTGTTCACCACGACCACCTGATCTGAGCCGATAACGAGGTTTTTTGGTGCTATATAGAGTGGGTCGCTGGCGACTGCCATCGCCTTACCGGCGGCAAAACGTTCGGCCATGGCCACCGGGGCTTCTCCTTTTAAAGGTATTTCGTCAAAGTCGGGGCTGACCTGGATAAAGGGTACAGCCAACTTGGCGAGTATCTCGCGCCGGTATTGAGAGGTCGAAGCAAGGATTAGGGATGAGTGTGCATTGCTCATAGGTTACTGAATCTCTGTAATTTTCTTTTGACAGTCTGTGACGCGACGCCTAATATGCGCCCCTTATGTTCAAGGGCCCCCTACCAATACGGATTAACCATCGCCGACTCGTCAGCGATAACGCCAAATTGGAGGGTACCATCCCGCTAGAAAGATTCGAACGATTAATCGAATTGCTCGACGACAGAGCCGGAGATGTGCATGCCAGACTTGAGTTCAGACGCGGTTACAAGCGCAGAGGACTTGTAGTTGGCAACCTTGAAGCGTCGGTGTCAATGATCTGCCAGAACTGTATGCAAGTCGCGACAGTTGAGGTTAGTGCAGAGATTCGCTTGTTGATCGTCAACTCAGAGACGGCACTGGCGGCTTTGGCTGAAGAAGACGATGGCATTGTCTGCTTGGAGGATCAGGTATTACTGGTCGATCTCCTTGAAGATGATTTGATATTAAGCATGCCGATGGTAGGTCGACATGCAGAAGGGGAATGTGTCGTGGAAGACGTCACAGAGTCGCGCCCCATGCCGGTCGTGCCGGTAAGCCCAACGAAAGAGACGTACAGGCCCTTTGCCGGGCTGACTGAATTGACGGAAGGCTTGTTCAAAAAGCATTAATAGATTTAAAAAGCGATAAAGACGATCAATCAAGGAGCTAGAAATGGCTGTTCAAAAAAGTAAGGTGACCCGCTCCAGGCGGGGCCAGCGTCGATCCCACGATTCACTCGTTGGACCTACGTTGTCAGAAGATTCAACCTCTGGTGAGACTCATCGTCGTCATCACGTCAGTGCTGACGGTTTTTACCGCGGTAAAAAGGTTGTTCATACCGCCGAAGACTGAGGTTTTTGACGGTGCGGGATGCCCCTTCGGGTTCCCTCAGTCGTCATCGTGAGCTGCAGCGCGTGGTGTGCCGGATAGGGAGCTTGTCTCTTGTACAGACACTNTTGTCCATACAACAGCGCAATGTGTAGCAAACAATGCACTCAATGTCTGACATGAATCTGGTAATCGACATAGACAGACTCCGCGCTATACACTGGTGTGGGGTATAGTTGCGTCGGTGGCAGGGTCAAATGGGAGAAGCGAGGTAATGGTTAATAAAGTAGCATTCGTCTTTCCAGGCCAGGGTTCGCAAGCGATTGGCATGTTGAGCGAGTTCGCGGCAACGCGCAGTAGTGTGCTTGATACCTTTGCTGAAGCCTCAGCGACTCTGGGCTATGATTTGTGGCAACTGATTCAAAATGGGCCTGAAGCCCAGCTTAATCAAACAGAATTTACACAACCGGCGTTGCTGGCCGCCAGTATCGCGCTATGGCGCCTGGCGCGAGAAGATGGGGTTGCCGAACCCGATATGCTTGCCGGGCACAGTCTGGGAGAGTATTCGGCTTTGATTGCGGCAGGGGTCATCGACTTTGCGGATGGGATCAAGCTGGTTCAATTGCGTGGTCAATTTATGCAAACAGCTGTGCCTTTGGGTGAAGGTGGCATGGCGGCAGTACTGGGTTTAGACGACGAGCAAGTCAGCGCTATTTGTTCTGAAATTACTCATGCCGGTGGGACAGACACCGTTGTGCAGGCGGCAAACTATAATGCCCCGGGGCAAGTGGTTATTGCCGGGAAGAATGCGGGTCTGGCCTTGGCAATTGACGCCTGCAAAGCCGCTGGCGCGAAGCGGGCTATGGCCCTGTCGGTCAGTGCGCCGTTTCATAGTGTGTTGATGCAGCCCGCGGCGGAGAAGATGGCGGTTGAATTGGCCAGAGTGGACTTTCACCCGCCAGTCGTTCAGATCATTCAAAACGTCAATGCGGATTTTTGCCAGCAGCCCGACAAGATTCGAGAAAACCTCGTGCAACAAATGACCAGCGCTGTGCGCTGGACCGAGACGATTCAGCGCATGGCCGGCGCCGGTGTGACGCGAGTTGTTGAGTGCGGACCTGGAAAAGTACTGGTGGGCTTGAATAAGCGCATTGATAAGTCGCTTGAGTCGTTAAGCATCAATTCTTTGGCGTCTTTGGCCGAAGCGACCAAGGAGTTAGGCTAATGAGCCTTGCGGGTAAAGTCGCCATAGTAACGGGTGCGAGTCGTGGAATTGGCGCGGCGATTGCCGAAGAGTTGGCGCGGTCGGGTGCGTTTGTTATAGGCACCGCGACAACTCAAGCGGGTGCCGAGCACATCTCGACCAAGCTCGGGGCACAAGGCGCCGGGTATGTACTAGACGTCAGCAGTGAAACCTCTGTAGAGGATTTTTTCGCAGCGATCAAAGACGCCCATGAAGCACCGTTGGTGCTGGTCAACAACGCAGGGATCACCCGGGATAATATCGCCCTGAGGATGAAGGCGGATGAATGGGATGCAGTGGTTAATACCAACCTGAACTCCATTTATCGAGTCAGCAAGGCTGCGATGCGGGCGATGACCAAGGCGCGTTGGGGTAGAATCATCAACGTGACTTCTGTTGTGGCGAGTATTGGCAATGGTGGGCAAAGTAATTATGCGGCAGCAAAAGCAGGTGTAGAGGGATATAGTCGGGCCCTGGCCAGTGAATTAGGCTCTCGTGGTATCACTGTGAATTGCGTTGCGCCTGGTTTTATCAAGACAGACATGACAGATGCCCTGAGCGAAGATCAAACTCAAGGGTTGTTGTCCCGGGTGCCTGCGGGTCGTCTCGGCGAGGCCGCGGAAGTCGCGGCGCTTGTGGTATTTTTGGCGGGAGAGACTGCTGGTTATATCACGGGTTCCACAATACATATCAATGGCGGATTGTACATGAATTGAGATGAAACCCAGGAGTGCATGCCCGACTTTGCGGTGACTCTCAGATCATTTATGGTAGAAGAAAAAGAAGAAAACGAAGAAAACGAAGAAAACGAAGAAAAGAGGGCATTTGCCCTGGGCATCTCAACCGAAGACGAATAAGAATGTCTGAACTGGATCAAGTGGACAAAAAGCTTGATAGGTTAACTGGCATTTTATTAAACTAGCGCAGCTTGTCTGCAACGCGTAGGAGTGACAGAAAACATGAGCACAATTGAAGAACGAGTTAGTAAATTGGTCTGTGAGCAATTGGGTGTTAAAGAAGAAGAAGTGACCTTGGACGCTTCCTTCGTTGAAGATCTCGGCGCCGACTCCCTTGACACCGTGGAACTCGTCATGGCTCTTGAAGAAGAATTTGAGACCGAAATTCCTGACGACGAAGCAGAAAAGATCACGACTGTGAAAGAAGCGATCAATTATATTAAAGCCCACGCATAGTCTGCTGGGTTTCAACTCAAAAGCCGCATTTACGATTGTGAGTGCGGCTTTTGTTTTGGTAGCAGGTACCCAATGCTTATGAGGTGACTCAGCGGCCAAGTGGCTGACCCAGTTGACTATTTGATCTGATAAGGCCTGTTGGCCAGACTTCAGCCAAGGAGATGGGCTTGAACAATCGTAGAGTTGTAATCACGGGTATGGGGATGTTGACCCCTTTGGGCGCCGCTATGGACCTGTCTTGGACCGGGCTGGTTGCTGGTAACAGCGGCATAGGGCCCATCAAGGCGTTCGATACTGCGGACTTCCCTGTCAGGTTTGGCGGCGCGGTGCCTGATTTCAACATGGACGACTACATCTCCAAGAAGGACGCGCGCCGAATGGATGGTTTTATCCAATTTGGTCTTGTCGCGGGTATTCAAGCGATGCAGGATGCCGGTCTTGAAGTCACCGATGAGAATCGCCACCGAATTGGCGTCGCAGTCGGTTCCGGAATTGGTGGTATCGTGACGATAGAAACCTGTCATGACATTGTCACGAATCGCGGGCCTACGAAGGTGACGCCATTTTTCGTACCCTCTTGCATCATTAATATGGTNGCGGGCCATCTGTCAATCCTCTATGGCATGCAAGGCCCCAACATTGCCATTACGACGGCCTGCACAACAGGGACCCATAATATTGGCTTCGCTGCCCGTATGATCGCCGCCGGTGATGCCGATGCCATGCTTGCTGGTGGTGCAGAAAAATCAACCTCACCGACCACCATGGCCGGTTTCGCGGCGATGAAGGCATTATCAACCCGCAATGATGACCCAACGGCTGCCAGTCGACCTTGGGACAAAGACCGTGATGGCTTCGTGCTGAGTGATGGCGCAGGTGTACTGGTGTTAGAGGAGTATGAACACGCCAAAGCGCGAGGTGCGCAAATCTACTGTGAGATCGCGGGGTTTGGCATGAGTGCCGATGCCAGCCATATGACCTCACCCTCAGAAAATGGCGCTGGCGCGGCCATGTCCATGCATAATGCCTTGCGCGACGCGGGGCTTAACGGCACCGATATTGATTATATCAATGCCCACGGTACCTCAACGCCTCTTGGCGATATCGCTGAGACGCTGGCGGTCAAGACGGTGACACAAGGTCATAGTAATAAAGTCGCTGTGAGTTCAACCAAATCAATGATTGGTCATCTATTGGGCGCCGCTGGTGCTGTCGAGGCGGTCATTTCTGCCTTGGCCATCAAGCATCAGGTCGCGCCACCAACGATCAACCTGGATAACCCTAGCGAGGGCTGTGATCTGGACTATGTACCCCACCATGCGAGGGATATGAAGATTGATGTCGCCTTATCGAACTCCTTTGGTTTTGGTGGCACCAATGGTACGTTGATCTTCAAAAAACTCCATTAGCGCGCTGCTGGTGCGTTCGTTGATTAATGGCCTGCCTGGAGATACTGTCTCTGCCGCCGACCGTGGACTAGCCTACGGCGATGGCTTGTTCGAGACGGTCCGGGTAATTGATGGACGGCCGATTTTACTCGATTTGCACTTAGCTCGATTAAACCAGGGTTGTAAACGCCTCGGTCTTGACCTAGATGTTCAAAGTCTGCAGGCAGAGCTGCAGACTCTCTATAGTGGCTCTGCTGACAGTGACCAGGTATTGAAGATCATTGTCACCCGCGCCATCGGTGGGCGTGGCTACCAACCTGATAATACCCAACAGGCTAATCGCTATATCAGCATGAATAAATATGTGGCTGATCCGCAGTGGACGGAGACAGGGTGCGCCGTACATCTATGCGAGACAATGCTTGCGCGCCAGCCATTACTGGCGGGTATCAAGCACCTGAACCGCTTGGAGCAGGTACTTGCCGCAGCTGAGCTACCAGTGGGTTACCCGGAAGGTTTGATGCGGGATACGCAAGGCCATATGATTGAGGGAATTCGGAGTAATCTGTTTATTATCGTGGCGGGTGAATTAATCACCCCTGATTTATCTCACAGTGGTGTCAGCGGCGTGATGCGGGAATTGATCTGTCAGCTGCAGGGGGTTCGAGTCAAGGAACTGGACCTTTCTGCAGTATTGGCTGCGGAGGAGGTATTTGTCTGCAATAGTGTTTTTGGTATCTATCCGGTGACTCGAATTGATGCGGCGGGACAGTCCTTGGCCACGTTCCCTGTGGGGCCTGTAACGCAGGCTTGTCAGCGCCAAGTGAGCGAATTCATAGGGGTAAACCGTTAAGTGAAAACCCGATTGACACTTATTCTGCTGTTGGCGGTCCTGCCGATGCTGGTTTGTGTAGGCTATTTATTCCAGCAGCTGAATAAATCGATTGTCCTGCCGGCTGAGGCAGTGTTTTACGAGGTGAAGCCTGGAACGCCGCTGACAGAGGTGACCAGCGACCTTGTTGCCCGTGGTATCGTGGTCGTGCCCACCTGGATGTATCGTCTTTACGGGACATTAAGCCAGACGCAGGGTAGTCTCAAGGCCGGTGAGTTTGAAATCACTCAGTCCATGAATGCCGTGACGTTGTTAAAAAAATTGCGCCGGGGGCCTGTCGTACAGCATCAGATGACCTTCCCTGAGGGCTGGCGATTTCGAGATTGGCGCGAACAACTGGCCAGTCAGCCATTGATTCGGCAGTCCATCAATGGGTTGTCAGACGATGAGGTCATGGCCCTGCTGGGTGATAATCAGCTGAACCCTGAGGGTCAATTTTTCCCGGATACTTATCACTACGTTAAAGGTGAGACAGATATTGCGATTTTACGCCGTGCGCACCGGCGCATGGCCGAGGCGTTGAACAGGGCCTGGCGAAATCGCACTGATACGACCTTGGCTTCTCCTTACGAAGCGCTGATACTGGCGTCAATCGTGGAAAAGGAGACCGGCTTCAGTCTAGATCGGGGTAAGATTGCCAGGGTGTTTATCAACCGCTTGGAAATGGGGATGCGATTGCAGACTGACCCAACAGTCATTTACGGCCTGTCGGACTTTGATGGCGATTTGACCCGCAGTCATTTGCGTCAGGCATCAGCCTATAATACCTATCTGA
>JGI20156J14371_10004053_pt1 | contig 10696 bp, 12 predicted proteins | sample COG_06_FD_14371 | JGI IMG/M metagenome (IMG submission 14371) | reverse complement strand
TTAGTAGAAGGAACTTTAAGACAATCATTGGTAATATTTGATGGAAACTGGTTAATGTTTTTAACAAGACCTATAGCTTTGACGTTCTTTATTTTATCTTTTATTGCTCTGGCTTTTCCTTTGCTAAGATCCAAAAAAAAAATTAAATAAAAAAATCGATTTTTTTTATAACTTTTCAAATCTTATAGGTAATGTGCTTTGTCTTTAATTCGTGCCATTACTTCTTTTGTTGCTTCTTCAGATCCATCGTGAAAGGTACCCATTAGTTTGTCTAAAAAACTAGTGTTACCTCCTGAATAGTTACATTCAAAATATTTATGATGTACATAATGATTATAATCTCCTGTTGGAAGAGATTTACCATTTTTAAAAGTCATTTTTTCATATCCAGTATGACCTGGTGTTGGGGCTAACCCTGCGTGAAAAATATGATACATTGCTACGAGTGGATGTGATGGTATTATCCAATGAATAAGAACACCTGAAAAATAAAGTATATGCTCTATTGGATGCATAGAAAGACCAGACCAAGCACCTGTATTTGTATTACGATGATGTACTTTGTGAGAAATTTTGTACAACGGACCCCAGTGCAACAATCTATGTGTTACATAAAAATGTGCATCTCTAATAAAAGGAACAAGGAAGAATAAAATACAACAATATATTGGATACATTTCCCAGCTAACATATGGAATTATTTGATTTGCAAATGCCCAAAAAGTAATAACTTCATAAGCTGTCCACAAAGGTATAGCGCTACAAAAAGTATAAAATAGATTATCTTTTGTTTGATTGTTAAATAAAAATGTTGGGTTATTTGTTTCTAGAGGTCTTGGATTATATTTAAAAGAAGTTCCTTGATTTTTTAGTCTTAAGTGAAAAAACCCAGTCCAAACTAACAAAATAACCGCATTTCTAAAAAGTATAAACGCTATCCAACTTATCTCTAATGTTTTCATTGTTTCTAATGAAGGTGTAAGAAAAAAATAAGTTGCAATTGTTATTAATATAAAAATAAATGTCCATGGAAACATCATTCCTGGATATTTGAAATAGTACTTGAATAATTTTATGGGTTTAAATGGAATTACGTAAGGTGGATTAATTGGGATACTTCCAAAAGGTTTCCAGTGACCTCTTTTATCTCTGGTACCGAATTGTTCATCATTCATATTTTTTTCATCCATAGTGAGCTTTTTTTTAATTTTTTTTTTCTAAACTATTTAAAAATATATCTAATTCTTTTTTATCGATTTCAACAACATTTTTTTTATCTGGAAAAACACCCTCTTGAACATCATTATAAAATTCTTGAAAAGCATCCACTCTTTCTCCTTGTAATCTCTCAAATTCTTGCGAAAAATTTCTATAGGATTTTGCATGTCTAGGTACATGCCCATTTGTTAATCCTAAAATGTCACAGGCAAATAAATACTGAACGTCACAACCTGAGCCACTCCCTAATGAAAGGATCGTTGTACTAATTTTCTTTGAAATTGCTGAAGCAACTTGATGTGGCACACACTCCATTTCAATCGCAACAGCACCAGCATCCTGAAACTTTAAACAGTCTTCATAAACTTTAAGAGCATCATCAGAGTTTTTGCCTACAGCCTTAAACCCACCTGTCCAAGTTGTTCGCTGAGGAATTAGTCCTACATGACCCAAACATGGAATACCTTCTTTGTATAATGATCTTAAAATTTCAACTCGGTGACAGTAGAACATATCAAAATTATACTCCAACATTTTAAAGGCTAATTTTTTTGCCTCATCAAGTGTTGGCCAAAGAGTATCTGGAGCCCCATAATGCATAAAAGCATTGGGTGCTGCTTTTCGAATATTTAATACTTCTTCAAAACTAGCATGATCATTTGGATTATTATATTTTCCGGCCGCTCCAGTACCTATCATTTCAATTCCTACTCGATCAGCCGCAAGTGCTTCTTCTTTATTTTTTACAAGAATTAAAGTGAGTTGTTTTTTTCCTTTTAAATTCTTTAAATCTTTTACAGTAATTTTTTTTTTCATTGATTAATTGCTTATGTCTGGAACTTCAACTTCTATGAAATAATCCTTATCTTTAGATTGTTTTAAGATTGCTGGAATTATAGATTTATATGCCTGAAATATACTTTTATAAGGTTTTGGCATTTGATTTTTTAGTTCCTTATGAATTTTTTTTAAATTGTGACATGGTATTTTTGGGAAGATATGATGCTCAATATGATATTCCATACGAGAGTATAAAAAACTAAAAAATGGATTCATTATTACAGTACGTGTACTTTTACGATGATCTTTAACATTATCTGCCAAGCCAGCATGTTGCGTCATGGTACAGATCATTAAAATAGTGTTGCCATAAAATGGTGGTAAAATTATCATAATTACCAGAAGCAACGATTGAAGGTAGATTGAAATAGCAACAATCAACAACCATAAAAAAACATATATACGAGACATATTAATTACATTTTTAATTTCATTTTCAGGAACAGTAATTTTTACAACTGGAGAAATAATTCCTAAAGCATGTTTAATAATTTCAAAATGAGAAAAATGCATTACTTTTTGAATATTAAATAACGGACCCAAAGGTAAAAAATTCAAAAAAAATCTTATAGGCTCTGTTGGTCTCGGACTATTATTTTCATAATCATAAACTTCTTTATTAGTAAAAATTGTATATGTGTGATGATGAAAATGACTCCACTTCCATCTAACAGACTCAAAACCACCAAGAAAAGATGTAATTTCATAAAAAATTTTATTTAATCGTCTTGATTTAAAATATGTCTCGTGATTTGTCTCATGATTTACACTTATTATTTTACAATAAAAAATGTTGCCATAAAGCAATAAAGCAGGAACAGACCACCAGGTGCCCCACGAAATATAACAGAGATATCCCGAAAATAGTAATGCCAAGCCAAATATGGATATATCAATGATACCTTTAAGATTAGATCTCTTAGATAGATCTTTAAGAATTTTTCTATCTATTGTGGGCTTGTACCAAGCATTTAAATCAACTTCTCCAGCAAACATATATTTATATTTTTTCTGAGAGTTTTAAAAAGTTTTCAAACTCTTTATCATCAATACCAACTGTAATTTTAGGATCATTAAAATTTTTATTTATAGTATCTTTATGAAATTCCTTAAAAGCATTAACTCTTTCAGCCTGAAGTTTAGTAAATTCTTTTTTGAAATCTTTATAAATTCTTGCATGTCTAGGAGTATGACCTTCAGTATAGCCAAGCACATCATTTGCAAACAAATACTGTCCATCACACCCAGATCCACTTCCCATAGAAAGCGTCATAATATTAACTTTTTTAGATATTACCTCAGCAACTTTGGGAGGAACAACTTCCAATTCTACGCCAATGACACCTGCTTCTTGTAATTCCATTGTGTTTTGCAAAATTTTCATTGCCGTATCGGCTGTTTTTCCTTGAGCTTTAAAACCACCTATCCATGTTGCAATGCCTGGAACTAAACCAACATGACTATTAATCGGAATAAATTCATCTCTTAAGGCTCTAATCCATTTATAACTCCAATTACCTCCATAAACAACGTCTGCACCTACATCTAAATATTTATGACATAACTTCATCGCTTCATATTCTGATGCTACTCGTACAGCACCACCAGATTGCATAAAGCATGTTGGTGCAGCCTCTCGAATTCTTTTTAATTCATCGAATGAGTTATAAATTCCATATTGAGGAGCGTCATGAGAAGTACAAATCATATCAATACCTGCTTCTTCAGCAGCAGCAGCTTCATCAGCATTATGAACAAACATTACACTTAATTGTCTTTTACCTTTGCACTGCAAATAATCGTGAACTGTTAGTTTTTTTCTATTCATTAATATTTTCTAATTATAGTTAAGATATCTTAATATAAACTTTATCATTTTCAACTTTAACTGGATAAGTTTTTAAATCTACACAAGCAGGAGGGCTTATAGCTTCTCCAGACTTAATATTAAATATACCTTGATGCATCGGACACTCAATTTCTCCATCCATAACTATACCATCTTCTAAATGAACTGACTCATGAGTACAAACTCCATCAGTAGCATAAAATCCATCCTCAAGTTTGTAGATGCAATAAGTTTTATCTTCATGGTCAAACCTAAGAATATCTTCGAGATCCATATTACCTGTCTCCCCTACATGTTGCCAATTTTCGTTTTCATTTACCATATAATTTAATTTAATTAATATTCTTTAATTCTAAATTTTATACATTTTTTTTAACAAAATAAAAATTTAAATGACATTATATGAAAATCATACTATTGTATAAAATGTCGCAAAAAAAAAATTTATATCCACTAAAGAATATCCTTAATCTTTTAGATAATAAATTTAAGTTTGAAATTATTTTTTATTTAATACAAAATAAAATGCGTTTTGGAGAAATTAAAAGTAGTTTATTTAATATAAACAACAATTATTAGTAAAGTTACTTAAACAATTGGAAAAAGATAAGCTTATTAAAAAAAAAGAATTCAAGGGATTTCCAAAAAAAGTTGAATATAGCATCACATCATTGGGTCTTTTGTTTAAATCATTGATGGATAATATGCAAAAGTGGGAAGAAAAAAATCAGAAAGTTTTAGTGAAAAATACTAATAAGAAAAACGTCAAATCTTTATATGATTATTATTAATATAAATTAAATTTTATTTAATTTATTATTTTTATCCGATAACAATTCTTTTGTTACCTTGATTTTTTTTTCAGAAAGTTTTCCAGCTAAACGAATATCTCTACCTATTTTTCCTCCCACACCTAAACCACAAGCACCAATTATTTTTCTATTTTTTAGAAAAAAATATATAATACCCTCATCAAGTGACGAACCTCTTTGTGCCATAGTCTCGTAATCGTTGCATATTCCTGTAAGTTGTAAATTTAAATTAAACTGATCTGACCACATCCATGGTATTGCGTTATAAGAAGTTTGTAATCCTGCAATATTCTTACCAGCATTTATACCATGATTTTGTGCATGCTTAAAAGATTCAAGACGCATATGTTTTTCATAAAAAGGATGATAAAAATTTGATACATCACCTGCTGCATAAACATCTTCCACCGACGTTGCACAAAATTCATTGGTAATAATTCCATTATCAATTTTTAGAGATGTATTCTTAAAAATATCAGTGTTAGGTAATGAGCCAACGCCTACAATAATTAAATCTGACTTTAAAACTTGATTAGTATTAAGATAAATTTCAAATGATTTATTATCTTTTTGAATTTTTTTAATTTCAGTATTTAAGTTTATTTTTGTACCTACAGATTCATGTTTTTTTAGAATTAAATCAGCTATTTGTTTTGGAATTACTCTTCCCATCAGTTGTTGTCCTCTTTCAAGGATGGTAACATTTTTTCCTTTTTGAAATACTGATGAAGCAATTTCTAATCCTATAAAGCCACCTCCAATAATTGTAATATTATGGGCTTTATTAATCTTATTTTTCAGATTATGGCTTTCTTCTATACTCCTTAAATAAATTATATTTTCTTCTGGTTGAATTATTTTACCATTTATTTTTAAGTATCTGTTTGAACAACCAGTAGTAATTAAAAGTTTATCATATTTGTAAGTATTTGATGAGCTACTAATTTTTTTATTATTAAAATCAACCTTGGTTATTTTTATGCTACTTAAAAATTTAATATTATTTTCTTTATAAAAATTTTCTGAAAAAAAAAGAAAATCATTTAATAAAACCTTATCTAAAATATAATCTTTTGATAAGGGAGGTCTTTCGTATGGTAAGTGTTTTTCTTCACTAATAATAGTAATGTCTGAATTTACATCAATTAATTTAATTTCTTTTGCTGCATAGGCTGCAGCTTGGCCGCCACCAAGAATGATTATTTTTTTTATTTTATTCATCTATTGAAAAATATATATAAATTTTTTAAATATTAGTGATCACTAATTAGGAACTGATAAAGGGATCTTGTAATCCGGATCTTTAGCTTGCTTAAGTAAAGCAGGAATAATCTCTTTATAGGCGCCCAATAATCCTTTTCTTGCTACTGGTGTTTGATTTTTAATTAATAAATGTAATTTTTTTAAATTATGGGAGGGTACTTGAGGAAACATGTGATGCTCAAGATGATATTCCATATGCCAATATAAAAAACTAAAAACAGGATTTAAATAAACAGTTCTTGTTGTAAAACGGTGATCTTTTATATCTTCTTGTAAACCTGCATGCTGTGTAAGCCCCATTAGCATAATTAATGTTTTTCCATAAAAATTTGGAAGAACAATAAACAATAATGGCAACCATGACTGAAAATATATTGAGCAGAATATAGTTGCCACCCAAATAAATACATGACTTCTTGCTGACCATCTGCATTTAGATCTTTCATTTTCAGGAATACAGACTTTCATTACATCAGTTGATATTCCAAATGCGTGTTTTATTGTTTCCCAGTGAAGAGAATTTTTAAAAAAAACAAAACCTGAAAAAGGAATGTAATGAGAAAAAAAAACTAAAAGATCAGTTGGTTTTTTAACATGTATTTCATAATCAACCGGATCATTAAAACTAGTATAAGTGTGATGATGATAATGCGAATATCTCCATCTAATTGGTTCAAAATTATCCATAAAACTAGCTATGTAATAAAAAAAATCATTCCAAAATTTAGATTTAAATGCTGTTCTATGCCCAGTTTCATGCCAAATAGCATCACTACAACCCCATATATTTCCATAGATTATGAAGAATAATAAAGACCACCAAGTGCCCCATGTTGCATACGCCAAGTAACCAAAAAATGCTAAAGATGAGAAATATATCAGTATGTGTTTAAAACCTTGCCAATCAGATTTTTTGCAAAGTTCTTTAAACTCTTTTTTATCAACCTCACATCTAAACCACTTATTAATATCGACATCCATATTTCAATTTACCATATTTTTATCAATATTAAATTATAAAAAAGGTTTTTTTAAAGAATAATAGTCTCACTATAGTATGATTTTCATATTATTATTACTTCATAATTGTTTTTTTTTAAGTTTGATAAAAATTTATTTTTTACATAGAGTAAATAAATAAATATAAAAAAAATCACGGAGGAAATATGAAAAAAATCTTAGCTATCGTGTCATTAATATTTGCTTTTGCATCAACTTCTGCAATTGCAAATGATTACAAATGCGATAAAAAATTTATCTTTTTTCCAGGTGGACCTGAAGGCGGACCATTTGGAACAATAGTTTATAATGGTGCAGTTGCAGCTGCAGAACACACTGGTTGCGATGTTGATTATTATTGGTCTCAATGGAACTCAGAAATAATGATCAAGCAATTTAAAGAAGCGGTAGCTCTTCAACCAGATGGAATTGCAATTTATGGTTTTCCTGGTGATGCTGCGATGAGACCTATTATCAAAGAAGCAAGAGAAAAAGGTATAGTAATTACTACTATGAACACTCCACTTCCAGATTTAGAAGCTGAACTTAAAACTTCTGGATTTGGTTATGCGGGTGCTGATCTTTTTGATGCTGGTTTTAATCTTGGTAAAAAAGGTGTTGAAGTATGTGGTCTTAAAGCTGGAGATAAAGCTTTTATTTGGGGTCTTGCAAGTATGCCAAATAGAGGTGAAAGAACAAAAGGTGCTATAGCTGGTGTTGAGTCAATGGGTGTTAAAGTTGTATATCAGGAGATTCCTGACAATGTAAACTCTGATGCTCTCAAGGTACTCCAATGTATGTTGCTACGTACAGTGCAAACCCTGATATCAAAATGGCAATTACTGATCATGGTGGTTTAACAGCAAGTTTACCTACATACATGAAAGCTGCTGGTCATGGAACAGAAGCTGTTTGTGGTGCAGGTTTCGATTTATCAGGACCAATTGTTGATGGAATTAATTCTGGATATATTGATGTTGTAATTGATCAACAACCTTTTATTCAAGGATATATGCCAATCGTGCAACTTTACCTGTCTACTAAATTTGGTATGGCTGGTTTAGCTATGGATACTGGTGCAGCATTTGTTACTAAAGAAAATATTGATGCAATAGCCCCATTAGCAGCACAGCAAATCCGATAATAATAAAATCATAACAAGTCTATCTTTTTAAATTTTTTACAAAAAGATAGACTTGTTTTTTAAAAAAAAATGGAAGATCTTTTACAATTAAAAAATATTTATAAAAACTTTGGTAATGTTAAAGTCCTGAAGGATGTTAATATTAGAATTAAAAAAGGTGAGGTAGTAGCCCTTATTGGTGACAATGGTGCTGGAAAGTCTACTTTAATAAAAGTTATAACTGGTGTGCATAAACCTTCGTCAGGTCAAGTTTATTTTAAGGGCAATGAAGTTGTTTTGAAGTCTGTTGCTCAATCAAGAAAAATGGGTATTGAAGCTGTATATCAAGAAAGAGCTTTGTGCGATCAGCAAGAATTATGGCGAAATATATTTGCAGGAAGAGAAATTACCAATGTCTTTGGATTTATAGATATAAAGAAACAAAGAAAAGAAGCTGAGAAAATTTTAAGAGATTATATAGGATTTACCTCAAAGGCTATCACTGTTGACTCAACTATAATGGGATTGTCAGGTGGTGAAAAACAAGGAGTAGCATTTGGGAGATCTTTATATTTTGATTCAGACTTAATTGTTCTTGATGAGCCTACAATGGGATTATCAATTCAAGAAACTGAAAAAGTTTTAAATTTCGTTAAAGGATTAAAAAAAGAAAATAAGTCTGCAGTTTTTATAGATCATAATATTATTCATGTTTATGGAGCAGCTGATAGATTTATTATATTAGATAGAGGTGAGGTTGTAGGAGAATTTGATAAAGATCAAATATCTAGAGAAGAGCTTGTTCAAAAAATGATTCAACTACATGAGTCTGGAAAAATAAAGGTGAGTGAATAAATGAACGCAATACTGAATAGTTATTTTGTAAAAACACATCGATTAGAGATAAGCATAACAATTATAGCAATTATTCTTTTCTTGATTTATTTCATAGGCGCTCCTCATGTTTTCACACGTTTTCCTATTTATAGAGCTTTTATGCAATCTATGCCATTTTTTGGAATTATAGCAATTTCAGTCACCTTTGTGATAACACTTGGTGAAATCGATTTATCATTCCCCTCGATAGTAGGAATAACTTCGCTTACTTTTGGTTTAATATTAACAGCAACCGATGGCAATTTCTTCATCGCTTTTGCTTTAGCTTCAATTTTAGGTATGTTTGCAGGACTTGTTAATGGACTTCTAGTAACTAAAATTGGGATACCCTCGATTGTAGCTACTATTGGAACATTATATTTTTGGAGAGGATTAGTTAATGTTATTTCGCAAGGAAAAGGTCTTGCAATTGTAGATGTAGCTGATGGCACATGGCATCATGCTTTATTTGTAGAAAAACTTTTTGATAAAATTCCAGCACAATTTATTTGGTTCATCGTCTTAACTGGTTTAATGCAATGGGTTTACCGATACCATAAGTTTGGAAACCATATTCACTTTGTAGGAGATAACAAAGCTAGCTCTCAAATGATGGGTATTAATGTTGATAATGTAAAGATAATCGCTTTTGTTCAACTAGGTTTTTTTTCTTCTCTTGCGGGAATATTCACCATGTATGAAATGCTATATTTTTGGCCAACTCAGGGATCAGGTTTAATGCTAACCACCTTAGCTGCTGTTTTTGTTGGTGGAACATCAGTGTTTGGTGGTAAGGGAACTATATTTGGAACTTTTATAGGAGTGTTAATTATTGGCTCTTTAGAGTCTGGAATAATTGCTTTAGGTTTATCTGGTTTTTATGTTCAATTTATAAATGGAATAATGATAACTGTAGCAGTTACAGTATACGCATTAATTCAGCGAAAAAAAACTTAACTATTAATTTTTTTAAAAGATCTATAATTTTAAGAATTTTTATTTTATCTTTAATTGCATTAGATTTTATATTATTAAGATCACAAAAAGGAAAAATTACATTATGATTAAATTTGATTTATCTAACAGAATAGCGATTGTAACTGGTGGAGCTCAAGGTTTTGGTTTAGCCATCACAGAAAGATTTATTGAAGCCGGAGCTAAAGTAGTAATTTGGGATATTGATAAAGATGCTGCTAAAAAAGCAACTGATAAAGTAAACTCTGAAAATTTAAGTTATCAAATTGTTGATGTGAGTAGTTTTGAAATTATTAATAAAAATTTATCAGAAGTTGAAAGCAAGTATGGAAAGATTGACATCTTTATAAATAACGCAGGTATTGCAGGGATGAACACAACAGTTGCCGAGTATCCAATTGAAGAGTGGAATAAAGTAATTAATTTAAATTTAAATTCTGTATTTTATTGTTGTAAAGCAGTCGTACCTTTTATGGTTAAAAATGATTATGGGAGAATAGTTAATATCGCTTCAATAGCTGGAAAAGAGGGAAATCCAAATGCAAGTGCTTACAGCACTTCAAAAGCAGGAGTTATAGGATTAACTAAATCTTTAGGTAAAGAACTCGCTCAAAAAAATATTGCAGTAAACTGTGTCACTCCAGCTGCTGCAAAAACTAGAATTTTTGATCAAATGACAGAAGAACATATTAATTATATGCTTTCAAAAATACCAAGAAATAAATTTGCAAAAGTTGAGGA
>JGI20156J14371_10004050_pt1 | contig 10699 bp, 9 predicted proteins | sample COG_06_FD_14371 | JGI IMG/M metagenome (IMG submission 14371) | reverse complement strand
TGGCGTGGCCTGCTGGATGGACTGCGGCAAGAGTGACGCGCGAATATGGCACATGGTTGAGCCAGCGTTATCGTGGATTACTGGCAGTCGAAACAGACAGTGTGGGGGTCGTTCGTTTTTTGATCGGCGGCCTGAAGCTGTGCCTGTTGGAGCTGACTCCGACACCGTTCAGTGAGGATGCTGAGCGTTGTGCTTTTTATATTACAGGTGGATGCCTTTCACGAACGGTAGATCCTCCAGGACGCTTGGAGTTTCGTATTGTTGAATCGCGCGATTGTGTGGTGGCATCGATTCATGGATTTGCACCGACCTTACCGTGGTGGTTGTATGCATGCACTCAAGCACGTGCGCATTTATTAGTCATGCGTGCGTTTGGACGGCACTTAAAGCGCTCTAGTTCAAAGTGATTTGACTTCGAAATCGTCGTGGCGAGACCCTTGCGAGTGTGAAACCGCTGCCAATCAAATGGGTCGCCGAAAGCGTGTCGGGTCACTTGAATTCCTGCTTAATATAGGCCACCAGAGAAGGGATGGCTTCGATCATAGAATCGAGGCACTGCTGATAGGCCTCGAAATTTTGGCCGTAGGGATCGGGGATTTGTACATCTACGTCCGGCCCCATGAATTCGCGAAAGAGATGCAGGCGCTTTGGGAGTCCGGTATGGTAGTGCGCCAGGATATCGAGGTGTGAATCAGTCATGCCGATGATCATGAAGGCACGGTCGATCAGATCTTGAGTCACGGGTTGGCTCAGGTGCTGTGCTAGATTAATTTTAACTTTTTTGAGCGCTGCGACTGAATTATTCGAGGCGGTCTCACCATATCCAGCTGCAACGCCAGCCGATTCGACGGTTAGCTGATCAAGCGGAGCGTCTTCGGCCGAGAGCGCATGTTGCAGGAGTTTTCCTGCCATTGGGCTGCGGCAAACATTGCCGGTGCAGACAGTGAGGATGAGATTGCGATCTTGAGCCATCGTAACGAGAGATTAAACAAGTAGTCGGGCCTATCACAACTCTTTTGCCCGGGTGTGATTAGAGTTCGGTCTGTTGCTGTAAGATTTGTAGGGCGGTGATGATATCAACGCCGCGTTGCAGGATACGATCCGGCTCAATGATGCCGCTGTCTGCCTCGCTAGCTTGATCACTATCGCTACTGCTATCCTCATTGCCAAGAAGTTGCAGGATGTCTGTGCCTGCTTCGTAGAGATGATAGCTGAGGTAGTTTTCTTTCGCGTCACTTTCTAATTGGATACGCGGTTCAAACCCGACTCCTACCAGTGATGTGTCGCTGTCGGGGCGAACCTCTCCGCAGAGAATCCAAGCGTTGGCTGAGGCCTTGGTGTAAAATCCGGTGCGGCCTGCGGTTGATTCACCGACGGCGATGATCGCACCTGCTGCTTGCAGTTGATGCAGCACTGCCTCGAATGGGCCAGCTGTTTCGCGATTACATAAAACGATGGCAGGGAAATCGCGCACAGTGCTGGAAGTCTCGCCAGATATGCTAAGGTCAGCGGGCACCGTACCAACAGTGGCCAATGTCTTGGCCTGTTTTGCGGTCGCAAAGGCGCTGAGTGTATCCACCGCAGTGTAGTTGGATTTAAGAAAGCGTAAATCTAGGATGAGCGCGGAATGTGTTTGGAACTCTGCGAGCACGTACTTTGCTTCATTTAGGCGGTAGAGGCGGATGTATTTAATCGCGCGCGGCAAGTCTTCGACGCGTGCAGCGACTCGACTTTCGGAGTGGATCTCTAGCTGCGGTTGCTCAAATAAAACGCGATCTGGGAATAATGCTGCCAAGCCGTGCAGGCGAATCGCTTCGTTGCTGTAATCGCGCAAAGATGGAAATAGTGTCGCATCCTGCCCCTGAGCCGGCTGGTATGTGACTGCTGCGCAGACCATCGTCGTACTGAGAAACTGTTTAACGCTCATCATCCACAAGGTGCCAGTTTAGCGGTTGAGCTCTTGATGGCCAATGTCGCGCCGGAGATATTTACCGTCAAAGTGGACTTGGTCGCATATGCCATAGGCGAGATCGGCGGCGGCTTCTAGGCTAGGCGCCTGTCCACTGACGCCTAGCACGCGGCCACCGTTTGTGGTGATCGTGCCATCCTCTGCGCGCTTGGTGCCAGCGTGCACAATTGCGGAGCGCTCTGGAGTAGTGATTGGTAACGTTATGGTGTCGCCCTTTGCGTAACTGTCAGGGTAGCCGCCAGCTGCGAGTACGATAACGATCGCAGCGCCAGGATGAAAGTTAAGCTTTGCTGGGAGTGCTTCGCCCTTTGCGGAGGCGAGCAGTACTGGCACGAGATCGTCGGCGACCATTGGTAGCAGCACCTGTGTTTCAGGATCGCCGAAGCGGACGTTGTATTCGAGAACGCGCACACCCTTTGGTGTGAGCATGAGACCAGCATAAAGAGTGCCGCAGAAGTGAATACCGTCTGCTTTAAAGCCTTCGAGGGTCGGGCGCAGCACTTGCGCTTCGATCTGGGCTTGCATCTCTGCAGTGACGCGGCTGGTCGGTGTGTATGCGCCCATACCGCCGGTGTTCAGACCAGTATCGCCTTCGCCGGCGCGCTTGTGGTCTTGGCTCGGTGGCAGGCAGACGAAATCATCGCCAGATACAATGGCATGAATGGAGGCTTCTTCGCCGTACAGTGTTTCTTCGATAACGATTTCGTGGCCGCTCGCGCCGAAGGCGTTACCTTCGAGCATGTCTTTGACCGCAGCAATCGCTTCTGCTTGGGTTTCCGCCATGATCACGCCTTTCCCTGCGGCGAGGCCGCTGGCTTTGATGACGATCGGCGCGGTGTGTGTGTCGAGATACTGTAGCGCGGCGGCGACATCGGTAAAGCTCGCATACTCTGCGGTGGGGATGTTGTGGCGGGCGAAAAAATCCTTACAAAAGACTTTGCTCGATTCGAGCTGAGCGCCCTGAGCGTTCGGGCCGTAGGCGGGGATGCCGACGGCTTGTAGCGCATCGACGAGACCGAGGCTGAGTGGCACTTCCGGACCGACGATGACGAGGCCGATGTGGTGGTCTTGTGCGAGTTGGACGATGCCTTCGATGTCTTCGACGCCGACGTTGTAACAATCGACTTCAGAAGCCATGCCACCATTGCCTGGTGTTGCAATGACACGATCGGCGAGTGGGCTCTTTAGGCACATTTGTACGAGGGCGTGTTCGCGTCCACCAGAACCTACGACAAGAATAGAAAACTTAGATGTATCGGCCATAATACAAAGCACGTTTCCAGAATCCTTTTCAGAGGTAAAGGCTGTTTTAGGTGAGAGTCGCTGGTTTTTCTCTGGTTCGTTGGGATCCTTATTATGTGCATAATTGGTCGTTGTGGTTCGATATCGTGATTCTCGTTCGCACCGTCCGAGTGGTCATTCGTGTCAGCTGCGCAGGCTTAGCCAATTAAAAGGTGTCGATTCGTCGCACAGCCATTTTGACTAATTGCCCTGACTTGCCGCTTGTATTTTTTCGTTGGCTAAAGTGATCTAAATGAATGCGGATTTATTTTATGGGCATTTGCGGTACGGCGATGGGTAATGCGGCGTTGTTGGTGCGCGAGCAGGGCCACGAGGTCTGCGGTGCGGATACTGGCGTATATCCTCCGATGTCGGAGGTGCTGGCAGATGCGGGAATCGAAGTATTTGATGGCTACGATGTCGAGCGACTCGCCACGCTGAAGCCGGACCGCGTGGTCGTCGGTAATGCGATGAGTCGGGGGAATGTTGAGGTAGAGTGGTTGCTCAATCAATCCGCGGTCTCATTTATCTCACTGCCGCAGTTGCTTCATGATACGGTGTTGCTCGGGCGGCGGTCAGTGGTGATTGCGGGCACGCATGGTAAGACCACTACTTCGACGATCACGACCTTTCTACTCGACGTTGCTGGCGCCGAACCGGGCTGGTTAATCGGTGGAGTGCCGTGCGATTTACCAAGTGGCGCGAAACTTGGCAGTGGTGACGCTTTTGTGATCGAGGGCGATGAATATGATACGGCGTTTTTTGATAAGCGTAGTAAATTCATCCACTACCGGCCGCAGCTTGCCGTACTAAATAATTTGGAATTTGATCACGCAGATATTTTTCGAGATTTGCAAGATGTGCAGCGTACCTTTCGGCATTTCTTACGGATCATTCCGAGCCAAGGCTGTGCGATCGTGAATGGCGACGATGCCAATATTACAGCGCTGTTACCAGCCCCATGGACGCAGGTGGTTCGCGTCGGCACCGGTGAGACGAATGATCTGGTGATCGCGAATTTTACCGATTCGGCGCAGGGCGCGGCGTTTGACTTGATTTGGCAAGGGGAGCTGTGGACACGCGTGAGCTGGTCCATGCATGGCTTGTTCAATGCCCGAAATGCTGCGATGGCTGCCTTGGCTGCGGCGTTTTCCTGCGGCCATGCCTCGCCTGTAGAGTTTGATCTAGGGGCGCTGGCACGCTTCCGTGGAGTGAAGCGTCGCCAAGATGTATTGCACGAATGTGCTAAGTGGACGGTGCTCGAAGACTTTGCACATCATCCGACTGCCATTGCTGGCGCGTTGGAGGGCCTGCGGGCGGCGTATCCAGATCACAAGTTGTGTGTGAGTTTTGAGCCGCGTAGTAACACTGCGCGTACCTCACTCTTTCAGGAAGCATTTACTCAGGCGTTTTCGGGGGCCGATCGGGTCTATCTCGGTGCAGTTCATCGCGCAGATTCGATGGCGGCGCATGAGCGTTTAGATACCCAGCATATGGTGGCGGAGCTTTCTAAGGACAGCTCAGTGGCGATGGCTTTTGCGGACAATAATGCGCTATTTGAACAAATTCGGGCAGACAGTTCGGTCGCGGAGGGCTGGGTATTTGTGTTTTTCACCAATGGGGCGTTCGACGGCGTACCGCAACGAACGGCCGAGCTACTCGGCTCTAAGTAGTGAGCCTGGGCGGTCGGTGAATAAAAAAATGCACCCGACCTTTTGGTCGGATGCATTCTCGGAAAGAGTTGATTTTGGTCGTTTAAGAGATTTTCGCTTGGAGGTCTTCCTTAGAGGTGAGCCCGACGATGGTGTCAGAGACTGCACCGTCCTTAAAGACTAAGATGGTTGGAATGGCGCGGATTTCGAATTTACCAGCGATCTCGCTGTTATTATCGACGTTGACCTTACAAATTTTGACTGCCTCGCCGAGTTCGGCTGCGAGTTCTTCCAGGATTGGCGCAATCGCTTTACAAGGGCCGCACCACGGAGCCCAGAAGTCAACGACGACGGGAACGGATGCGCTTATCGCAGCTTCAAAGTTGCTGCTATCGAGTTCAGTGATGTTTTCAGACATAAGAGTTTAATTTTGAATTTAGTTTAAGAAAGGAGAGAGATCTTGGAGCAGCAGAATGGTGAATGCGATGGCAACTGCGGCTGCGACGGCATCGACGATGAGCATCGGCACACTGATGGATGCTTCTTCTGTGCTTGCGGGAGGGGTGATTGCGACAGGGCTAGATGCAACGGGTGATGGAGTCGGCGCCGCAGTAGGACGAGCTGCTGCGGGTGCTGCGGCCCGTGGTGCTGCGGGTGCTGCGGCCCGTGGTGCTGCGGGCTTGGCCGATGGCGGCGAGGAGGGCTTAAGTGTTGGTTGCGCCGGGGTTTGAGGCGTCGCTGCGATCGGATTGGCTTTGGCGCGTGCGGCCTCTGCTTGCGCGGCTAATTTTGCTGCGGCAGCGGCGGCTTCGTCGGAAGGGACTTCGTCGCTGCCGTTCAAGAAAGGATTTTCGGGTTGTTCGCTCATAGATTAGTGGCTGAAATTAGGTACGTTCGGGGTAAGCTGTCAAGCGGCTCATTTGCCTGGGGTGTTTTTGTGGATAATTTCGGCGAGTTCTTGTTGCTCGATTTGATCGAGCGTTTTGCCGCGTTGATCCAAGGTTTCGAAGGTTTTGATGACGGTTTCAGTCATGCGCTCGTGGGTCTCACTGGAGCCACCTACGATCGCAAAGCGATCTGCTTGGGTGACCCGCTTGTGTCCGTCAGTGTTGTCTAAACCGACTCCGAGCAAATGTCCGGACTCTTTTATATTACGCTGCATCTTAAGTGAAGCTGCTATTAAAGCTAAAACCAGTGTTGGTCCCGCGTTCACAACGAATGTCTGAAAAGGCGCGATCTTGTTTAATTAATATTTCTCCAAGCCGTGTGAGCTCAAGCACGGCGAGAAAGGTGGCGACGATGGTGGTGATCGTGGTGGTCGCTTCGAAAAGCTCTGAAAATAGAAAGTTGGGCTGCTGCTTAAAGCGCAGCAGTATGAACTCCATGCGGTCGGCAACGGTGACTTGTTCAGCATTGATTTCGCCGGTGGTGATGCGCTCTGCAAGCCGACGAAGCACTTGGTTGAAGGTATTCCATAGGTCGACGCGTTCGACCGGCTTGAGCGGTCGTTCGACCGCCTGCAGTGCCTCTTTAGGGCCGATTCGAGCGATCAGATCATTACTGTTGAGGATGAGCGCTTCAATTTCGGAGGATGCTTCCTTGAACTTTTTGTATTCAAGCAGCTGTTGCACTAGCTCCCAGCGCGGGTCGATGTCGTCGTCTTCGACATCCTGATTGGAGCCTTGGTCTTTTTGCGGTAGGAGCATACGACTCTTAATGTACATCAGCGTCGCGGCCATAACGAAAAACTCACCTGCGACTTCGAGGTCGAGATTCTCCATGGAGCCGAGAATTTCAATGTATTGCGAGGTGACGTGCTCAATCGGTATATCGTAGATATCGACCTCGTTGCGTCGAATTAGGTAGAGTAATAAGTCCAGTGGCCCTTCGAATGCTGGCAACTGTATGGCGAAGTCGTTGGAGGGGACGAGTGCTTCTTGCATGCTGATTAGTGTTTACTGATTTGCGAGTCGTAGACGCACGGTAAATTCGAAATCGCTTTCACGGCTAGAATCCTGCCGGAAGGTGAGGCCGTAGATGATTTCCCATGCGTTGTTGAGCCGCGTGTTAATGCCGAACTCGGTGCTGGTAAACTCGCCAGTTTCGCCGTCGTAGCGGGTGTCTATTAAGAACGAATAGCGCTCGTTTAATCGATAGATGAAGTCGATGCGGTATTGATCGATTTGATCTTGCAGAAAAACAGTTGAGAGCCCGATTTCCCAGATTTCGCCACTGCGTATTGAGGTGCGTGTGCGTAACTCCTCGAGTGACATACTCTCGGTTTGAAAGCGACTAGCGAGGTCGAACTTGAGCCAAGGAGCGGGGCTTAATACGAGTTCGATCCATGTGGCGTTCAAGGTATCTTGCTTGTCGCCATCGTAACGTGTGTCTTTCTCGAATAGAATGTCTTGGTAGAAATTCAATGCGGCGAGTGTGCGTGAGCCATAGCCTTTAGCTCGGGTTTGAAAAAGGTTTTCTACGCCGAGACGTGTGAGGTGTGTTTCACTGATGGAGTCGACGTTGCGTAAGTCACTGAGGTCAAGCATCGGACGGTTTAGATCGAAAGCAGTGCGATCGATGGCGGCGATCTCGTCTGTAGCATCCGGATCCGAGTAGTAGCGGTAGCGTAATACGGGCCGCACTAAGTGGCGAAGTCCGTTAATTTCCCACATTTTGTTTTGCGTGGCGTAAGTGGCGTAAGCACGCGCTTCGAGGTCGAAACCAACTTCGTAGATCTCCCGAGTGAATTGATCGTCTTTGAGTTCGCTGGGCGTCGGGGTGCCGTAGGGATCATTGTATCTGCCGAGAGCGAGCGGATCGATCTCTTGATTCTCATAGTGCGTGACACGGGCTCCGGCGAGAGGGGTCAAGGTGAGCCAGTCAGTGAGTAGGATCGGGCGCTCGATGCGATAGGTAAAATCAAAGCGATCTGACTGACTGTCTTGATCGATCTCCGGTATAACTTGGCCGAAATTTTCTTCTAAATGCGCATAACTGGCAGAGAAACGTTGGTAGGCTCCAGTATTAAAAACAGGCACGGGGAGCAGATCGAAACTCACTTCGGGTAGACGTTCTTGCACCAGTTGGAAGTCATTCGGGCGGAAGCGTCCAAAGGCGGACAGGAAGTAGTTGTCGCCAGCGTAAACGGCTTCGACAAAAGAGTCTGGTTGTTGGTTATCACTGAAGTAGTCGTCGCGGAAGTCGCGTGTCACCTCAGAATCAGACCAATAACTAGCGGAAGCAGTGATATTAATGCGTTCGCCGATATGGTGTTGGTGACGCCATTCTACAAAGCCACGCTCGGAATCTATTGGTTGGTTGTAAAGGCCAGGCTCAGGATCGCCTTGATCGTCGATATATCCAGTGCTGAGTGCGCCAATGATTGTCTGACTTTCGGAGTTGTAGGAATATTGAGCTGTCGGGCCAGCCAGCACCCCGCGTTTGCTATAAAGATCAAGGTTGGCTCCGGCACGTAGCCATGAATTGACAGGGAAGAGAGTCGTTGTTTGCAGGTAAGTACCGAGTTCGCTATCCGAACCCGCATTAACATCAAGTAGCATGGGGCTTTGATCGATGTAGTGGGTGTAGCCTGGTAGTTTGGCGATTGGCACGTTGCCGATTCTGAAGGTCGTGCTGCCCATCTTTAATTTGGCGCCTTCTTCGCTCGTGAAATCAATCTGGTCAGATGAGACGTTGGGCGTGAAGCGCCCAGGATTACCGTAATAGATCGTCGCGCCCTTAAAGGTTATGTTTTCTGTGGTGCCACCTGCGTTGACACCTGAAATATAGATCGGCCACTGGCCGGTGCGCAATGTTTCGACGGCGAATACACTTTCTTGAGCATCATAGCTCAATTGGTCGGCGATAAGGCGATAGCCATCTCTTGAGATCGCGACGTTACCATAGGCATCTGCTAGAGAGTGTTCTTGATAATAAGTAATACGATCCGCGCTGACACGGGTGTCTTGAAAGTCAAGCCGAGCATCGCCGCGGGCGATTAAGCGCTGAGCTGCTTCGTCAAACTCTAAGGGCTCAATCGAGCTCAGTTCTGGCAGAGCCGCAAAAAGCGGCAGCGAGAACTTCGAAATGAGTAAGAAGAGGAAATATAACCGAGCTATTCGTGGCACGGGATTGGAGTATGGGCGTGGTATTTTAGGGCGACAAGTCTTTTATCGCGAGAGTGTGAATCAAGTGGAATTTCTTCCTACTTGAACCGTATGTCAGGGCTATGGTTCTTGCAAATAGTAACGAAAGTGATCTTTTCTTGTACTTGTGATTGTTTCTAAAGCCCTCCTCGACTCGGTTACTCAGGTGACATCAAGTCAGCCGCACTCAGTATTAGGAATGCATCTCCACGATGTTAGATCAAAGTCTAGCATCGTGGTGCGCGCTTTTTTAGATGATGCGCTGACCTGCGAGGTAGTGGACGTATCGGAACCCGGGGGGCAGCGTTACCCGTTGAAACGTTTGACGGATGACGGGTTCTTTGAAGGAGTCATCCCTAAGCGCAAGGATGTATTTGCTTACCGCTTAAGGATCGAGCGTTATAATGGCGAAATCCGTCAGTTCTATGACCCATATAGTTTTCTGCCTAGCTTGTCGGATAATGATATCTACCTCTTTAACGAGGGCAATGAGCACCAGGCGCACAATAAGATGGGCGCTCAGTTGCGTGAGTTAAATGGTGTGGCAGGTGTGTCGTTCGCGGTGTGGGCGCCGAGTGCAAAGCGTGTTTCGTTAGTCGGTGATTTTAATCATTGGGACGGGCGCTACCATCCGATGCGCAGTCTCGGTGGATCTGGCATCTGGGAGTTATTTGTGCCTGGGTTAGAAGCTGGAGCTAAGTATAAGTTCGAAATCGGCACGCAGCAGGGAGATTTTCCAATATTAAAGACCGACCCGTATGGCGCTCGGTTTGAGTCGCCTCCAGGTAATGCATCGATCGTTTGTAAAGTAGATGGATATGACTGGCAGGATGCTGACTGGATCACGCAGCGCGAATCGACGGATTGGGCGAATGCGCCGGTCTCAATTTATGAGATGCATCTGGGTTCATGGAAGCGGGTCGTCGAAGATGCCAATCGTCCGTTGTCTTATCGTGAATTAGCGATTGAACTCGTCGATTATTTGAAGGACATGCAGTACACGCATGTCGAATTCATGCCGCTATCGGAGCATCCCTTTGATGGTTCTTGGGGCTACCAGGTGACTGGGTTCTTTGCGCCGACTTATCGATTTGGCACACCAGAGGACTTTATGTACTTGGTCGATATACTGCACCAGAATGGATTGGGTGTGATTATGGATTGGGTGCCAGCGCACTTCCCGACGGATAGTTTCGCGCTCGGTCAATTCGATGGCACAGCCCTGTATGAGCATGCCGACCCGCGGCAAGGCTTCCACCAGGACTGGGGTACTTATATTTTTAACTTCGGTCGCAAAGAAGTCTGCACTTTCCTGATCGCCAGCGCATTGGCGTGGTGTGAGCGTTATCACATTGATGGCTTACGCGTCGATGCCGTGGCATCGATGCTGTACCTTGATTACTCCCGCGAAGAAGGGCAGTGGATCCCGAATCAGTATGGTGGTCGCGAAAATCTCGAAGCAATCGATTTTCTGCGCCGCACCAATGATTTGGTGCATCAATATTATCCCGGTACACTGATGATTGCTGAGGAGTCGACCGCATTCCCTGGAGTAACTAAGCCGACATCCGAAGGTGGTCTCGGCTTCGACATGAAGTGGAACATGGGCTGGATGCACGACACTTTGGAGTATTTTCAGAAGGATCCGATTT
>JGI20156J14371_10004034_pt1 | contig 10738 bp, 6 predicted proteins | sample COG_06_FD_14371 | JGI IMG/M metagenome (IMG submission 14371) | reverse complement strand
CGGCAAACCCAGTTACTGGAGGAAAAGCCTTGAAGGATTTAGTCAACCTACTCAAGCAGCAAGAACAAAATACTGAATTCGATAATATTCGAATCGGTCTCTCATCGCCTGAAATGATCCGCTCTTGGTCATTTGGTGAAGTTAAAAAGCCTGAGACCATCAACTACCGTACCTTCAAGCCTGAGCGCGAAGGTCTTTTCTGTGCCAAAATTTTTGGACCCGTAAAAGACTACGAGTGCCTGTGCGGAAAGTACAAGCGTATGAAGCATCGCGGCATTGTCTGCGAGAAATGTGGTGTTGAAGTAACACTCACAAAAGTACGTCGTGAGCGCATGGGTCACATTGAACTGGCCTGTCCAGTTGCTCACATCTGGTTCCTTAAGTCTCTGCCATCGCGCATTGGTTTAATGCTAGATATGACATTGCGTGAAATTGAACGCGTACTGTATTTCGAATCCTTTGTTGTTACCGAACCTGGTATGACAACCTTGGAAAAAGGTCAGTTACTGACCGACGAAGAATACTTTGAATCTCTCGAAGAGTTCGGTGACGAGTTCACTGCAACCATGGGTGCCGAAGCAATTCAGGCACTGCTTAAAGAGATTATTCTCGAAGACGAGATTGCGGATATCCGTGAGGAAATCCCCAACACTAAGTCTGAGACCAAGATTAAGAAATTTTCTAAGCGTCTTAAGTTACTAGAAGCGTTTCATGGTTCCGGCAATAAGCCAGAGTGGATGGTGCTGCAAGCACTGCCAGTTCTGCCACCAGATCTACGTCCCCTAGTACCTCTAGATGGCGGTCGTTTTGCGACCTCAGATCTCAATGATCTGTACCGTCGAGTGATCAACCGTAACAACCGTTTAAAGCGTCTGTTAGAACTTAGTGCGCCAGATATTATCGTGCGTAACGAAAAGCGTATGCTCCAGGAATCTGTCGATGCATTGCTTGATAACGGTCGTCGCGGTCGTGCTATTACCGGTTCTAACAAGCGCCCATTAAAATCTCTTGCCGATATGATTAAAGGTAAGCAGGGTCGTTTCCGTCAGAACTTGCTGGGTAAGCGAGTTGATTACTCTGGCCGTTCTGTAATTGTTGTTGGTCCTACTCTTAGATTGCACCAATGTGGTCTGCCTAAGCGTATGGCACTGGAATTGTTTAAGCCGTTTATCTTCAGTAAATTAGAGTTGCGCGGTTTGGCGACGACAATTAAAGCGGCCAAGAAAATGGTCGAGCGTGAAGAGCCAGTGGTTTGGGATATTCTCGACGATGTTATTCGCGAGCATCCAGTGCTGCTTAACCGTGCACCCACACTTCACCGTCTTGGTATTCAGGCCTTTGAACCAGTGCTGATTGAAGGTAAAGCGATTCAGTTACACCCATTAGTCTGTGCGGCCTACAACGCCGATTTCGATGGCGATCAGATGGCAGTACACGTGCCGCTGACTATTGAAGCGCAGATGGAGTCTCGTGCTCTGATGATGTCGACGAACAACATTCTGTCACCCGCTTCTGGTGAGCCGATTATTGTTCCGTCTCAGGATGTTGTCTTGGGTCTTTATTATATGACTCGTGACCGAGTGAACGCGCTTGGTGAAGGCATGGTATTTGCCGATACTCGCGAAGTTTCTCGTGCCTATGCGACTGGCGCTGCTGATTTGCAGGCCCGCATCAAGTTGCGTATCAACGAAGTATTGGTTGATGAAGTAACCGGCGAGCGTACTGAAGATCGTAGAATAGTAGACACCACTGTTGGTCGTGCGCTGTTGTGGGAAGTTGTTCCTGCAGGCTTACCGTTTGAATTGGTTAACAAGCCAATGGTTAAGAAAGCAATCTCTACCGTTATCAACGAGTGCTACCGTCGTGTTGGTTTGAAAGAGACAGTTATCTTTGCTGATCAGCTGATGTACACCGGGTTTAACTACTCAACGCGCTCAGGCGTTTCTATCGGCGTTAACGACTTCGTTATTCCCGATGATAAGCATGAGATTATCTCTGGTGCCGAAGATCAGGTTCGCGAAATTGAAAGCCAGTTCGCGTCCGGTCTTGTTACCCAGGGTGAAAAATATAACAAGGTTATCGATATTTGGTCTCAGGCCAATGACCGTGTAGCCAAGTCGATGATGAAAGGCATCAGCACCGAGATGGTAATTAACAAAGACGGCGTGGAAGAGCAGCAAGATTCTTTCAACTCTGTATTTGTAATGGCCGACTCTGGCGCTCGTGGTAGCCCAGCTCAGATTCGTCAGCTAGCGGGTATGCGTGGTCTGATGGCGCGTCCAGATGGTTCAATTATCGAAACGCCTATTACGGCAAACTTCCGTGAAGGACTGAGCGTACTTCAGTACTTTATCTCCACTCACGGAGCGCGAAAAGGATTGGCGGATACCGCACTGAAGACAGCTAACTCCGGTTACCTGACTCGTCGTTTGGTTGATGTTTCCCAGGACGTGGTAGTAACAGAAGTTGACTGTGGTACGACTGAAGGCTTGTTGATGGCACCAGTTATTGAGGGTGGTGACATCATCTCCTCACTGGGCGATCGAATCCTAGGTCGAATTGTTGCACAGGATGTATTGAAGCCTGGCAGTGAAGAAATTGCAGTGCCTGCTGGCACTATGATTGACGAGCAATGGGTCGTGCGCATCGAATCGATGAGCATTGACGAAGTTATTGTGCGCTCGCCAATTACCTGTGAAGTTTCACATGGTATCTGTTCTTCTTGTTACGGACGTGATCTGGCTCGTGGACACCGTGTTAACCAAGGCGAGGCAGTAGGTGTTATTGCTGCTCAGTCAATTGGTGAGCCCGGTACCCAGCTAACGATGCGTACCTTCCACATTGGTGGAGCGGCATCGCGAGCCTCTGCGGTTGATAGCGTGAAAGTTAAGCAAGACGGTACTATTCGTCTGGTTAACCTCAAGACTGTGCAGAACAAAGACAAAAATCTGGTCGCTGTATCTCGATCTGGTGAATTGGCCATTGCCGATGAAAACGGACGTGAGCGCGAGCGTTATAAGCTACCTTACGGTGCCGTGATCAAAGTTAAAGACGGCTCTAAGGTTGCAGCGGGCGACGTAATTGCCAACTGGGATCCACACACTCACCCAATCGTGACAGAAGTTGCCGGTAAGGCAGCATTCTCTGGCATGGAAGAAGGCCTGAGTATCCGTCAGCAAACTGACGACATGACTGGTTTGACCAGCATCTCGATTATCGATCCCAACGAGCGTCCGGCTGCAGGTAAAGAACTGAAGCCGATGATCTCCTTGACCGATAAGAAAGGTAAAGAGCTGATTTTCCCGAACTCAACAGTGCCTGCCCATTACCCGCTGCCTGCTAACGCAAGTATCAACGTAATTGACGGCGACACTATCGATATCGGACAGATCATTGCACGTATACCGCAAGATTCTGGTGGTACTAAAGATATTACAGGTGGTCTGCCACGTGTTGCTGATTTGTTCGAAGCACGTAAGCCTAAGGATCCTGCAATTTTGGCAGAGATCACAGGTACAGTTACTCTGGGTAAAGAGACTAAAGGCAAGTTGCGCTTAGTGATCACTCCAGATGACGGCCAACCATTGCCAAACGGCAAGCTACAGTACGAAGAGCTGATTCCGAAGTGGCGTACGCTTGGTGTGTTTGAAGGTGAGCACGTTGAGAAGGGTGAAGTTATCTCTGATGGCCCACCAATCCCACATGATATCTTGCGTCTTAAAGGTATCAGCGAGCTGGCTAAGTACATCGTTAACGAAATCCAGGACGTTTACCGTCTGCAGGGTGTGAAGATCAATGATAAACACATTGAAGTAATCACTCGCCAGATGTTGCGTAAAGTTGAGATCACCGATATGGGTGATTCGACACTGATTCGTGGCGAGCAGGTTGAATACCGTCGCGTGCTTGAAGAGAACGAGCGTCTGCGTCAAGAAGGTTTGCAGCCGGCCAAGTACGAGCGTCAATTACTGGGGATTACCAAAGCCTCACTGGCTACCGAAAGCTTTATCTCGGCAGCCTCTTTCCAGGAGACCACGCGAGTGCTCACCGAAGCAGCGGTTACCGGTAAAGCCGATCCACTGCGCGGCCTGAAAGAGAACGTGGTTGTAGGTCGTCTGATTCCTGCGGGAACCGGTCTGGCTTATCACGCACAGCGTCGTAAAGATCGTGAGAAAGTCGAAGAGCCAGTAATGAGTGCAGCAGATGTTGAAGCGGCACTGAGTGAAGCGTTAAGCGCGAATCTCGCTGAAGAATAAGGGCTAATTGCCAGTATTTGCCATCTACCTCCCTGGTAATGGCAATGCTGGCTTGACTCCCGGATGTGCGGTAATTAGAATGCCGCTCCCTTTTGAATCTAAAGGCTGGTATAGCTGGCGGATTCAAGGAATGTATGGCCTTCAAATAGGAAGGCATTTTTTATTTTTGGAGAAATATTGCATGGCAACGATCAACCAGTTGGTTCGTAAGCCGAGAAAACGCAAAGTCACTAAAAGTGGCGTACCCGCACTACAGGCCTGTCCGCAGCGTCGTGGTGTTTGTACCCGTGTTTACACTACTACTCCCAAGAAGCCAAACTCTGCATTGCGTAAAGTATGTCGTGTTCGTCTCACCAGTGGATTTGAAGTTACTTCATACATTGGTGGTGAAGGCCACAACCTGCAAGAGCACAGCGTTGTTTTGATTCGTGGCGGTCGTGTAAAAGATCTTCCAGGTGTTCGTTACCATACGGTACGCGGCACATTGGATACAGCGGGTGTAAATGGACGAACTCAGCGTCGTTCTAAGTACGGCACTAAGCGACCAAAAGCGTAATATCGGTTAACAACCAAGTAAGGCCAGGGCCTATCCCTGGAAAAAACCTGAAGAGAAGGGCAAAACGATGCCAAGAAGAAGAGTAGCAGCAAAGCGTGATATTCTGCCGGACCCTAAGTTCGGTAATGTCACGCTCGCTAAGTTCATGAACCACGTAATGGTCAGCGGCAAGAAGTCAGTTGCTGAGCGGATCGTCTACGGCGCACTCGACATTGTCGAAGAGCGTTTGAAGAAGAGCCCCGTGGAAGTGTTTGAAGAAGCGCTAGATAACGTAGCACCGTTGGTCGAGGTTAAGTCTCGCCGTGTTGGTGGTGCAACGTATCAGGTGCCAGTTGAAGTTCGTCCATCGCGACGTACAGCTCTGGCCATGCGTTGGTTAGTAGATTATGCCCGTAGCCGTGGTGAGAAATCCATGCCACAGCGTCTTGCTGGCGAACTGATTGATGCAGTTCAGGGTAAGGGCGGAGCAGTTAAGAAACGTGAAGACGTACACCGTATGGCAGAAGCCAACAAGGCGTTCTCGCACTTCCGTTTCTAATAAGATTAAGTTTGATTTAAACTTATCGCGAAAAAAGGTGGCTTTAATAGCCGCCTTTTTTCGCTTCTAAAATAAGGAAAATATCGTGGCTCGCAAAACCCCCATCAGTCGCTATCGCAACATTGGTATCTGTGCACACGTAGATGCAGGCAAAACCACCACCACAGAGCGGGTACTGTTCTATACAGGCATGTCCCACAAAATTGGTGAAGTGCACGATGGCGCGGCCACAATGGACTGGATGGAACAGGAGCAGGAGCGGGGTATCACCATTACCTCCGCCGCCACTACCTGCTTTTGGAAAGGAATGGACGCCCAGTTTGAAGATCATCGAGTCAATATTATCGACACCCCGGGCCACGTAGACTTCACCATTGAAGTAGAGCGGTCACTGCGCGTACTGGATGGTGCTGTCATCGTACTCTGCGGTTCTTCAGGGGTTCAGCCGCAGACTGAAACCGTATGGCGTCAGGCCAACAAATATGAAGTGCCGCGCATGGTGTTCGTCAATAAGATGGATCGCGCCGGGGCAGACTACATGATGGTCGTAGAACAGCTTAAAGAACGCTTGGGCGCACTGGCTGTGCCGCTACAGATGACCATTGGTGCCGAAGAAGAATTCAAAGGCGTCGTCGACCTCGTCAAGATGAAAGCCATCTACTGGAACGAAGCGGACCAAGGCATGACTTTCGAATACGGAGAGATTCCCGCCGACATGCTCGACGAGTGCCAAGAGATGCACGAATATATAGTCGAATGTGCGGCTGAAGCCACCGAAGAATTTATGGATAAGTACCTCGAAGAAGAGGCCCTGACCGAAGCCGAAATTAAGCAGGGCTTACGTATCCGCACATTGGCCAATGAAATTGTTCCCGTGCTGGGAGGCTCAGCCTTTAAGAACAAAGGCGTTCAGGCCATGCTCGATGCCGTGGTTGAATACCTGCCATCGCCCACCGAAGTCAAAGCCATCGAAGGCGAGCTAGAGAATGGCGAGCAGGGCACCCGTGAAGCGAACGACAGCGCCCCTTTTGCTGCATTGGCCTTCAAGATTGCCACTGACCCCTTTGTCGGTACCCTGACCTTTATGCGGGTTTACTCCGGCACCTTGGAGAGCGGCACAGCGGTCTTTAATTCCGTAAAAATGAAGCGCGAACGCGTTGGCCGTATGGTGCAGATGCACGCCAACAGCCGTGAAGAAATTAAAGAAGTATTGGCAGGCGATATCGCCGCCGCTATTGGTTTAAAAGATACCACCACCGGTGACACCCTCTGCGCAGAGAGCAGCAAGATTATCCTCGAGCGTATGGAATTCCCCGAGCCAGTAATCTCAGTTGCCGTAGAGCCGCGCACCAAAGCCGACCAAGAAAAAATGGGCGTAGCTCTGGGCAAGTTAGCGCAGGAAGATCCTTCATTCAGAGTGAAGACCGACGAAGAGAGTGGCCAGACCATTATCTCCGGTATGGGTGAGCTGCACCTGGATATTCTGGTCGACCGTATGCGGCGCGAATTTACCGTAGAGGCCAATATAGGTAAGCCGCAGGTTGCCTATCGCGAAGCCATTCGCAACACCTGCGAGATTGAAGGCAAGTTTGTCCGCCAGTCTGGTGGGCGTGGTCAGTACGGCCATGTGTGGATTAAGTTTGAGCCAGCAGAAGATGCTGGTGCCGAGGGCCTTGAGTTTGTGAATGAGGTTGTAGGCGGTGCAGTCCCAAGGGAATTTGTTCCGGCAGTGTCCAAAGGTATCGAAGAGCAGCTACAGAATGGCGTGCTTGCTGGCTACCCGCTACTGGGCGTTAAAGCCACCCTATATGATGGTTCTTACCATGACGTGGACTCGTCTGAAATGGCCTTTAAGATTGCCGGCTCCCTAGCCACGCGAGACCTTAAAGAGTTTGGTGGCGCCGTATTGCTGGAGCCCATGATGAAAGTTGAAGTAGTAACCCCAGAAGCCAATATGGGCGATGTGGTCGGCGACCTTAATCGTCGTCGCGGTATGATTCTAGGAATGGCCGACAGCCCAATGGGCAAAGTTGTCGATGCCGAAGTTCCCCTGGCAGAAATGTTTGGCTATGCGACAGACCTGCGTTCAGCAACTCAGGGCCGAGCCACCTTCACCATGGAATTTGAGAAATACGGTGAAGCACCGAAGAATATCGCCGAAGCCATCATGGCCAAAAATATGGGCTAAGGCTGGTTGTTTCTCTAACAGTCTCTAATCAAAGGGAGGCGGCTATTCCATGCACCAGTTTACTGAGAAGAGCCCCTTCAAAGTCCCACCTCTCCCATATTATTTTTTACAAACTCGCGGAGACTAAATAGCGATCAAGTTTTCTGTAGTGTCTAGCCAAAACCAGCAATAAGAAAATATAGATTTAATTGCCTTGGCAAATCCTAAAATCGTCAACTACTATCTATAAAACTCATAGGAAAATAGACCAGTAAACAAAGGATTACAATGAACACGAAAGCCTTATTAATACTCTCAGGGGTATTAAATTTGGTTTTACTCACTAATTTTGTTCCTAGCATTAATCAAACCTTAGATGACAAACCTCAAGTAACTGACAGCTCCGATAGAGATGTCCAAGACCCCAGTGGGCCCGACAAAACCAATTCTCTTAATGACTTAAAAAGCAGCGACTTGAGCGATCTTCAAGTCGCTATTTTGGTGTATGGAGAAATCAAATATAAGCAAAGTCAGAGACAGGGCGATTTGCCCAATAAATATTGGCAAGCCCACAACTTTTTCAGTAAAACTGGCCCTATCCGTAACAGGTTGATTGATGCTCAAGAGATAAGATCGGCCCTGATACAGCAATTTGGCGACGAAGCGTCTCAAAACCCCGTTTTCAAAGACGCCTTTTACCCTTTATCGCATCACGCCAGTTTCCTTACATCCGCCCAGCAAATCGCACTTAACAAACAACGGGTGGAACAGCAGATCAACCGGCTTGAAGAACCGCCCGCAAAAAGCTTAATCACTAGCCCTTCGGCTCAGCCTATGGTTGGCATTCACAGGCTCAAGGAAACGGATATTCGCAGCGTAATCGGAGAGAAGGCTGCATTTGAATATGGCCTTCGACACTCCTATTTGTCAGATAAGCTACGTCAAAGCGGAGTCGATTTCAGCGAAGAGTCTTTCCGTGACACCTACGCGATTATGGCCACTTCATTTGGTATGACCAATAGTGAACAAATTAGCCCTCAAACCTTAATAATCCAGCGCAATGAGCTTAAAGAAGCACTCGGAAATGAAGCAGCCTTGCGAGTACTTGCTGCTCTAGATCACCGCTTCACTCGGTTAAACCATATAGCTGAACAGAAGGATCTTACAGACGAACAGGTATTTTTCGTTTACGAGGTAATTTCCCAGAGCGAAATGGAAATGGTAGAAGCCTATGAGCTTCGTAAGACAAACCCAGAACGAAGTGCGCAATTAATGCGTGATGCTTCTCTTAACAAGCAACAACAACTCTACAGTTATCTAGGCGAAGACCTCGCTAAATCGGTTACCCGTGAATTCAATAAGCCAATTACCGGTAGCAGGGCTCCAACAGGAATCATATTAAGAAAATAAGGATAGCTAATAGCTATTCAATTACCCACTTAACAATGATAAGGAAGTCATTATGAAATGCTCGTTAACTAGGCAAATTTATACATCGCTATTGTTAATAATCACCTCTGCAATTTTCTCTGTACAGGCCCATGCAATATCGGCATCCGTGCCAACAGTGCAGGCTGGGGAAAGTTACTCAGTAACCTATGCACCCCAGCCGATATTGCAAGAGAGAGTTGGGGCAACTGGCACCTGGCATTTGTTACAGGAACCAATGGCGTAGCGGAGTTCTCGGGCAAACCTGAGGGCATCTATTACTACCGTGGAGTCACAATTGATTTTTACTCGGGATTTCCTCAGTTTTATTACAGCAACGAAATCTCAGTCAATGTGTATAGCGGGCCCCCTATCGAAGTCGATGGAATATGGGACCAAAAAGACTATATCTATCAAGTTAGAAAAGGTGATATCAATGGGGACGGCAAGCTAGATTTATTCGTAAATCGTACTTCTGGTGGCAATGCCAATAACGGAGTATTAAATGCGACAATCCTGCAGCAACAGGCCGATAAAACTTTCCTGGCTATAGCCGCCACACCAGCCCAACTTAGCACAGCAGCTAGCTGGGCCACGGCAACCATAGAGGTAGTCTTAAGTGACTTTAATATGGATGGCTACGTCGATCTAATACTCAAAGGGATCAGCAGCCATATCGCAGGTGCCAATAACCAAATGGTCTTCTCTAAAGGCCAGCTATTCAGTGGGCAGGCCAGCTCGGTCAGAGACATTGATGACGACTTTGTTAAGACCTTTAGCAGCATTACGCACTGGCTTGGGGATAGTAATTATTTTGACAATAATATTATTACTGTTACTGGATATACCTACGTACTGACCTATGGCTGTCAGTACGACTGGTTTTACGGTGAGTATATCTGTGGGTTCTACTACGTTTTAGTCCCCTATACGGCAACTGGGTATGATGCTTCATTGATTTCACAAGATGCTTTAGACCTGCGAGATGCGCTAGAAGATGTGACCCAGGCAGGAGAGTTTGTATTAGATGCACTGTCCAATCCTGCTAAAGCAGTTGCAGACATTCTTGAAAGCATCCTTGGTGAGACCATTCTTGGCGGAGTACTTAGAAATGGCGGAATACTGCAAATAGAGATTGATGCCGGCCTTACGATAGGTTCACCACACTTAGATGATACGCGAGGGTTGGTTGTAAGGGGCCAGCTTGCAGAGGTTGGTGAGGAGACGGGTTCGTTTAATTCGCGACCTTTAACGCCTGGGGAGATTGCTATGGCTGTGAACAATGGCTTAGCAGTGGCAAATATTAATTCAGTCGAAGTCTTGAGGCGAGGTTTCGCTGGTCTTAAAGTTGCGGTTAACGATGGTAATATCTATATTCCAGATAATAATACTATTAACTTTCCATGGAGCGAGGACTACTCTGTACTCAGTGTGCAAGTAAGTACTGTTGAGCAAGCTATCTTTGTGCATGAACTCGTGCATATTTATCAACAGAGAACTTGGGCATGGGATGATGCGAGGGTGGGGCTAGAGAGTGCGCAAGCCGGATCTGACTATTGCTATGGGCCTTTTGATCCAGGTAAGTCATATTCAGACTACAATCAAGAAGAGCAGGCTGAAATGGTATCAGATCGCTTTTTACTGAATAAGGGGTTCTCTCAACGGTTGGTATGCAATAGATCGGTTAGCTTACAGCAACTTGATGGAGTTATTGACCTATGAAATTTATTCTACTGACGCTAATTATGATGTTGTCAGCTTGCTCACATGCTTTTGAGACAATTCAGTGTCAG
>JGI20156J14371_10004024_pt1 | contig 10755 bp, 5 predicted proteins | sample COG_06_FD_14371 | JGI IMG/M metagenome (IMG submission 14371) | reverse complement strand
CCAGAAAGCTTCAAATTTACAGTCTCTGATCTTCAAGCGTACAAACAGGCAGGTAATGCTGTACCTATTAATGTTGTTGAAAAAGTTTGTTTAAATGTAATCAATTATTTAACTCATAATAAGAAAAACCTAAAAAAAGTAGCGTAACTAATCTAATAAACTCTCAAAATACCCTGTTAGCTTGCTATCTTCATCACCTATGATAGTGGATCTGTTAAGAAGCTGGTTATTCTCTTCACAAGATGTTTCTGAAACAAATGCGCATGCATGACATGATGAAGAATTTGTGCCACTTAAGCCTTGTGATTTTGTTTGTTTACAAACAGGATCATAAGAACAATGAACTGACTTAGATATTGCCTCATAAATTGTTTTTCTTAAATTTAATGGCTCTCCCTCTCTAACCAATCCTCCCAGTGTTCCTTCAGAATCTCCAGCAGACGTGTAAATTAGAACACCTTGCATTTCCTTAGTATCATCATAAAGATTGCAATAAATTCTTTCTCTCAAAGCAGCACTAGAATAACCACAGTTAAAACAAAGTCTGTTCATTAAAATGTGAGCAAATGTATGTAGAAGAATAAATTTAGAGCTTATATATCGCTCATGTAATTTCCTTTTTTTACGGAACTCATTATATTTATAATTTAAATTTTCTAATTTTTTATCTCTAAATACTTCAAGCCATTTATTTAAAGCTTTTGAATTAAAATTAAAAAATATTCCTTCACCGTTAACAACCATTGCTGGAAGCCATTTTCTAGGCCTGCTACTCAAATGTTGTTTAAAAGAGCCTGCACCTTCTTCGTAAGGATTTATTCTTGAAAAACCAGTTTGCACTCTAGTTTCTCTCAATTTATCTATTAATATTATATCTGAAAAAAAGCTTTCTAATTCTTTATATTCAGAAATATCTAATTTATGTTTTGTTAGCTCAGCTGAGTCAGTAGAATCTTTATTTAGGATAAAATCATATTCTTGAAATCTATAATTTTCCTCAATTTTCTGTGGGTTTTCCAAATCCTTTTCTAATTGTGATTGATTTAAAAGTCCTTCTTTTTTTTTCTTAACAGCAAGTTTTAATTTATCTAAATCAATACTTGTATCGGATACAACTGTAGTTAATATTGTATTTAACATTTCTTCATTTTGATCTTTTATTGAGTTCCAAAATATTTCATTATTAATTTTATTTAAAATTTCCTTATCAAACTCTTCTGTTATTACTGGAATAAAAATTGAACTTTTTATAGTTGGATAGTAAATATTTGAAGCACCTTTCAAAAGAACATGTTGTTTTGCTTTACAGTTATGTTCGTTTTCACCAATCCAAGGTCTTGATCCACTACACTCATGTTTGATTTCGTTAAATCCAGGACCTAATTTGTCATTTTGATTATCATTATCTAAATTTTTTTGAAAAAATTTAGCTATATCCACTTGATCTGTATTACAGGTCATACATTTAAATTTTAATCCTAAAATGGAAGAGTTGCCCCCACGTCCACCGAATGATTTTAAAATATGTTCTTGTGGTTCTTTAGTAATTTTACTTTTTAAATTTTTATGAGTCCATTCAATAAAAGGGAAATCATCAATATGACCATGTTCACAGGCAACCAAAAATCTTACAGGAATTAATTTATTTGGTTCACTTGTTTCTTTAGCATTATAGCAAACCTTAAAGTTATTTTGTATTTTTGGGTCTTGATCTTTTAATCTTGATTTTGCTTTACAAACAAGTTTATCTGAACTTGCGTGTTTTCCCACATATTCCATTAAACCACATGCACTACATCTATGCCATTGAGGGAATCTAACGTAAGGTAAATGACGATTAGCAATTTTAGGATTATCATGATTTTTTCTATAATCTGGTGGCAAAACAAAAAAATCTTTCCCTAATGCTTCTTGCAGTCTAGGTTCGTATATTTTCCATTCAGCTACAATGTCATCTACATTTTGAAACCACTCTTCTATTCCTGCTAACATTAAAGACTCAGAATCACTATTTGAATTATATTTATTTTTAAATTGATAAACTGACCCAACACCATAAGTAGAAACTACATGTGATCTTCTTAAAGTCCGCAGTATTCTTTGATTTTTTTTCTTTTTAAATCTCATGATTAGCACCAATAGTGTTTGTAATTCTTGCAGAACATTCTCTATCAACATTACGCATTGAAGTAGGCGTTTCAAATTGATCGCCTTCTATTTTCTTTTCTGTCCCAGATGGATACATTAATGTTCCCTCTATAGATTGATCTAAACTCATACTTCCAAACTTAAGCGGCTGTATCTCTTTCCATCTTCTAAATATTTCTAATATATCTTTTTCAGTTCTTTCAACTTCCTCTGGATGATCTGGATCAGCTTTTTTTACGTAATCAGTTATATATTTTATTACCTTATTTTTTATCTCATCTTTTGGAAGATTAGGTAATGCACGATTTTTTTTGTCCCACAGTCTACAAAGTGTAATTACTACTGCATGAAGACATCTTTTTCTTACTGATGTTGAGTGTGGTGTAACACTAGTGGGCTCAACATAATTATATATAGATTGATGATAACTTTTAAAATGTTCATAATGAGATCTGTCTCTAGAATTAAAAGGGGATAAAATATTAAAAACTAAACCAGGACTATTTTGATCTCTACCAACTCTACTTGATGCCTGAATATATTCAGAAGTTGTTTTTGGTTGACCATTAATTATCATCAAACTTAATCTTGGAATATCAATACCAACCTGTATCATATTTGTTGCTAAGCAAATATCATAAGGATACGTATCTTCATTTTTTGAAACAAACATCCTTTTTAATATCTTTGGAATTTCGCTACTATCCTGTCTTGATGTTAGTTCAGCAATTTGTCTTGGATTAATCCTTCTATAGTAATCATAATTTTGTTTAATTTCAAAATCTAAACCTTTTTTTACATAGAGAGCATTTTTTTCTCCATCAACATCATCATATAAAAGTGATGCTCCTGTCATAAGCTCTCGTATACTGTTAAAATATATTAGTTGAGTCCAATATGGATCATAAATTTTTGGATCTTTGCATTTATCTAAAGAAAAAACTTTTACATTAACAAAGAGAGATGCAATAACTTTCGAAAGAGTTATTTGAGGTGATGTAGAAGAAGGACAAAATATTCCAACATATTTTCTTCCATCTGCATCTTTTTTTTCATAAGAAAAAAAACTATCTTCAAGCTGATTTGTTTGAGAAGGAAAAATTGAACATTTTTTTCCATAAAGTGAGTAAATTTGTTTTTCAGCTTTACTGATAGTGGCAGTAGATCCAATAATTTTTGCAGTAATTGTTTGATTGTTAATTTTTTTTTCGGTTAATGCCTTAATGCAAATTTCATACATTCCGGAAATTGATCCAAGTGGACCAGATATTAAATGTAATTCATCTTGAATAATTAAATCAGTTCCATTAATATTTTCATCAGAAGCAAAGCACTCTAAAGCTTCTGGTTTCCATGGCAAAGTAGCAAATTTATCAATTGTACCAATAACTAAATCAGGTTGTTTTTCATAAATTCTTTCATCAATAACATCGATTGGTAAAAAATTTTTTTTCTTATGTGAAAAATTACAAGAAATATTTTCACACGCGAAGACAATCTTCTTTTTTTCTTTTGGAGATATATTTTCAATTTTATAACCCGGTATTGATCCATCCTTAGAGGTTTTTGCATCAGGACCCATATCTTCACCACACCAAGGACAATTTATAATTAAAAATTTATTTTCTAATGTTGAATGAGGATTCTCTAATGAGGAGAGAATTTTTTTTGCGTTTTCCTCTGTATTAGGAGTCGCTTCTCCCCCGATCCATAAACCTATATTGATTTCAATTTTTCCCAATTTTTCTTCATTTTCTGATCTTATTTTTTCACATGCACAAATTAAAGTTGATGCTCTCAAAAATTGTTGGGTTGTGAGAAGCCTCAAAGTGTACCTCATAATAACAGCATTTCCAGATTTCTCAGGTTCTTTAATTTTTCTCAAAAAAATTACAAAAGATGACAAGCCTAAATATGCCTCTGTTTTTCCACCTCCTGTAGGGAACCAAATTAAGTCCATGATATCTCTATCTTCACTTAATGGGTCAGAAAAACTTTTAATATTTAAAATTATAAAAATTATTTGAAAAGGATACCATTTACCTTTTCCTATTTTTTGAAGTTCATTGCCATAATCAATTTTATTTAAATTATTTTTATATTCAAAATCTTTTTCAGTAGACAATTTATAATGAAATTGTTGTTGAGCCATTGCTTTATTCATAAACATGAAAGCATCCTGGACTACTTTGTCTGTTTTCAGAATTTCTAAACCTTCATTAATTCTATCTAAATTATCTCTAGCTTTTTTTATATTTAACTCAGAAACTTCTTTAAACTCTTGATCTAAATCGCTTGTTTTTAATTTTTCATTTTCAAGCCAAACTGTATATTTATCAATTAGCTTTTTTATTTCGATTGTAGCAAAATTAATATCTTGAGAAAATTTCATCATATCAAGATTAAGATCATCAAAAATTTTTGCTTTAATTGGTTTTACTTCATATGATGGAAAAATTTCTGTATATACTTTTTCACAATTTCCCTTGTTTAGATCCCAAGAAACGGCACATCCATGACCAACTGCATAAGATTTATTGTTTCTATGAAGTAAATGTAATGATTTTTCTTCATTATCCATATATTTTAAATTTTTTTCTTTGTATTCTTTAAAAATGGATATTCCATCTTTTGATTTAATTTCAAAACCACATTGAAAAAAACAATCTTTTACATATTCTTTATCTGAAGTTTCATTATCGTTTACTAAATGAAATGTTAAATAATATTGATTATCTTTTTCACTTTTTCTTTTAGTAATATGAATTGATAATCCCAAGTCGTTACCATCATAATCAATAAATTTTTTTATATTTCCTGTAATTAATTCTTCCTTTGTAATTTCAATTTCATGGTTTAAATTTTTTCGAAAATAACCTTCGTATTTATATGTTTCATTAACTTCATTCGTATTAATATTTTTTATACATTTTATAATTTCATTTTCTAAATCTTCTTTTTTATAATTATCATATTTTTTTTTAATATCGTCTAATGATGGAGAAAATTTTTTTTGATGCCATCCAGCTCTTTGATCAAAAAATTTATCAAAATAATCAACATTATTTTTGAAAGTACTTTTTTTAATTTCAAATATATTTGATATAAAATCTTCAACAGTATTTTGATTTGAATTATTTAAAGAATAGTTGCTCGATATCCATTTATAAGAAGACTTGTTTTCATCATTAAATTTTGAAATATAAAAAGCTATTATCTTGCTTTCTATTGGAATTTCCTCTTTATTAGTTAATTTGTAATATTGACCAACATTTTTTAAGGAAATAATTAAAATTTCTGGTACTTCTATACATATTGAAATCCCCATGGCAGATGGTTTTAATTCATTGGTTAGATCTATAGGATCTTCATTGTCAGAATTGTTGCCATCATAATTATTTTCAGATGCTCTTTCTTTTTCATTTTTTTTATTTGATGATAAATCAGAAATTTTTGCATCATCGAAGCTCACCGACTCTTCATTTTTAAAGTCTTGATCAATTTCCTCAGTGTAACTGGTTTTTTTTGGATATAAAACTCCTGCTATATAATTATATTTTGGTGAGTTGACTAAAATTTCTTGTTTATTTAAATTGGGTTCATTTGGAAAAAAAGATAAAGATGCTACATCATTAGCTTCATAATTTTTATCTTTTCCATCAACTTTTTTATACTGAACTCTATTAAACAAACCGTCAGAAGGTCCAATTAACTCTTTTTTAAGTTCTTTTTCCAAATACTCTAAGCAATCTTTTGATTTTAAACTCATTTAAAGAGATACCTCATCTTGTATTTTAAGTGCTTTACCAATTTGTTGGCTAACATATTTTTCATGAATTTTGTCCCAGATAATATAAAGAAAAGTATTGGCTCTGCCCATAGCATTATATGTTATCAAATTTTTTAAATCTTTACTGTTTGAATAATCAGTTTCATTTATTTTATGATTTTCAATTGGACTTGTTAACGGATCGGTAAGAATTATTATCTTACTTTCCATCCCTTGAAATGCATGTGATGTAGAAAAGTAAATACAATTTTTTTCATCTGGTTTTATTATATTAGTACCAAACTTACTAATTTGAGTTAAATCAATTATTTTAAAAAAATTAGCAATATTAGATGATGATATATAATTTTTTGGATTATCAATTCTATTAGAAGACAAAATTACAATTTCGTTTCCATCTATATTTTGTTTTTTTAGATCTTCTATAATTTTTTCAAGTCTTTCAGTTTTATGTTTAACACTATTTTCAAAATAATGTTTAATCTGTCCCTCAATTTTAATTATAAAAGGTCTCGAAGGTAATTTTTCTTTTGTAACACCAGATAAAAAAGGAGAATGTACGACTATTTGTTGAGCATTTCTTACATTATAAGTTAGTTGATGTATCTCATGATTTAGATCTTTTAGATATAATTTAGGATTTCTTTTTTTAATTTTATCTGAAAGAGAGTTAGCCCATAAGTTTTGATAATCAAAGTCTCCAAAAAAATACCATTTACCCTCCTTAAGATCGTCTTTAATTATAGAGCCGAACACACCATAAAACTCATCATAGTGACAATAATTTTGCATTTCATCCATTATTAAAAAATCATATTTTTTTAAATTCTCAGCTTCTAAAATAGTATCACTTATTAATTTAAGAAAAAATTCTGTTCTATCTTCAAATTTTAAAGAATTGATTTTATCAGAGAGTTCTTTTGGAATTTCTTTTTTTATGATGTTTTTTGTAATTTCATTAATGAAGTTATGAAAAGTGAAACAATGAAAATTATTAAAATCTTTAAATCTAATTTTAGTTTCTTCATTTCTTAATCTTCCAGAGCTTATAAATAAAACTGAACCTTCAAGTAATTTCTTTTTTGCAATTTCTTCTGCTATAATTGTTTTTCCTGTGCCTTGACCACCAGTTACAATTAATCTATTGCTGTTATAACTTTCTAATATTTTTATTTGTTCATTAGTAAATGTATCAATTTGTTTTCTACTTTGATTTAACAAATTTTTACTTGATAAATTGCTTGTAAAATTTGGTCTTAAAACCTTTATTATTTGGTTTAGATCAGTCTCTTTTGGGTGAAATCTCCCATTTGCTTCAATTAAATGATTTTCAATAATATTGTTTAGTGTGTTTAATAACTTGGGATTTATCTCTCCTGATACAAGGTTTTGATCTGAGATTTCAATTCCAGTAGTATCAAATTCACAATCTGGGAATATAACGAGATAATCCTGTGGTATAAAAATATTTTTAGTTTTAAAATATCTACCTATTTCAAATAATGAATTAGTTGCTTGTTTAAATGGATCTTTAATTTTATGTTTCCCAAATCTATTAGTTGTGTACCATAATCCATCCTCCCTAGAAATTTTTCCACCTTTAACTTCAATATTAATTAAACCATGAGATGGAACTAAAATTACAAAATCGCTTTCACCAAAAAAATTATAACTTTGTCTTTTATTTTTTTCTGTTCCTGGAGGATAATTAAGTGAATGAAAAACCATACAATCTTTGAATTTTTTTGAATTAGTATCTTTTAATAATTGAAAAATTTCTTTTTCACCCGATGGTGCATTTACATCAATTACTGGAGGTATCATTCTCATGGTTAATATTTTAAGTTATTTAATTCTGATTGTGAAACTTTGAATTTATTTTTTTCAATTTCTTGCACTTGAACTATCCATGCTTCGGGTTTGTCACTGTCTTGAGAATTTATTGATATAGTACCGTCTTTATTATAGTCAATTCTTACAGGTTCTCTACCAACATCAACTTCCTGATCTTTGAGAGCAACTAATATTTTTTTAGACAATAATCTACCAGCGTTTCGATGAGTAGATTTTAGTTTCTGTGAACATGTGTAAATTTCTTTTATTTCACTTTCATCTAATAAACTTTGATTTATTAAATCTTCAAGTGCTTTAATTAAAATTACAATATCAACATATTCATCTGGACATATTATTAAATTATTTACCAGATTTCTTAGAGTTAATCTTGATTTTGTATAACCTAATGATTGCATTTTATTAAATATATTATTAATTGATAAATTATTTTTATTTTTTGTATCAATTAAAATATCAAACCATTTCTTAGATTTTAATCTCAATTTTTCGTAATCATTTGGGTCTTTGAATTTAAGTTTTGCCTCAGATCCAATTACATCTCTATCAGATGAATCTCTTATTAATAAAAAGTCATCAATTTTTAAATCCTTAAAACTAACTTCTCTAATTAAATTATCTTTTCGTCTAGTTGTGGCAAATAAGTTATTAATAAGTTTGAAATCAGTATTTTCTGTGAAATACCCATATGCGTTACCATAAAAAATTAATACTCGCGCATCGATATCATCTTCTTCATTAGACTCTGACTTTAATTTATTTCGATCAAAGGGTTTGTCTAATAAAGTTTCAAGATCAATTTTTTTGTCTAAATTTGTCGAAAAGGATGTGTCATACATAGAATGCTCTGGTGCACTAAAAGTATGCTGTAGTTTAGTATCAATGTTGACTAGTTCTATTTTTTTTTCATTATCAAGATGAAATCTTTTCCACTTTATTTTATTGTATTTTATTACATCATTAATTTTTTCTTTTATTGTTGAGGTTGAAAAAAAATTAATAATTTTAAATTTATGTTCGTTAATAAGTTTTGTTATTCGATCTTTACTGAATTCAGATGGTACAATTGCATATTTGTAAACTTTTTTTGGAGTTTGGGTGGTATTTACATCAATATCTAAATTCCATTTTTGTTTAATATTTTTTTTATAATATATTTGCATTTTAGGGTTATCAGAAATTATTGTAGTATTTGTCCTATCATAAACACTCAATTCATCTAGTAACATTTTTTGTAATTCAGTTCTTCTTGCTTCAAATAGCGATGAATCGTCTAAATATATATTTTCTAAATTTAAAATAACTTTGTTTAGCAAGTCATACTCATCATTATTAAAAAAATTTTTTTGATAATTAAAAAACTCTTTTGTTTTTGTTTTTGTGGTTTCATAAAATAGCTTAACATCATCATCTGGACCAAAAATATAATCCTGGACTTTATGTTTTAGAATATAAATATCTGCTAATATTTCAGATATTTCATCACTATTCTCACTTTCTATTTGAGATAATTTTTTTAAGTTTAAAGTAAGTGTATCAAATATATTTTCTTTAAAATTTGTAAATTGAATATCTTGATCAATTGTATTTTTAAAAATTAAATTTATTTTTGAAGAAGAATCATATTGAAAACCATTATAGAAATTTTTATCATTACCTTGGTTTTTGATTTGATTATTTAAATTATACCATTCTTTAATTTCTGATTTTTCAAATTTCCAGACCAAATGTTCTTTCTTTTTATGAAAGTTTGCTATTTTTTCAAAATCTATTTCATCAGAAAGTAAAATAAATTTTGACGGTGATATTTCTAAAACTTGATTTAATAAAGTTACATCTGAAAGCTTGTTTATTTGATCTGTAATTATAATTTTCTTATCATCATTTTTTTTAAAAAACTCATAAATGCTATTTAGATCACTTGTATATAATAATGGATCATTAACATTTGATATTTCACCTCTTTCATTTATGTAAGTAGGATTAATAATATTTTTTGCGGGGACACCATTTATTATTTGTGATTTAATGAAACTTTCAAATCTCTCTTTTTTAGTTAGTAAAATAATATTATTTTTTATCAGAATTGGATTTTTATAAGTTTTTATTCCAATTGTAGCATCCAAAGAATTTTGTTTTATATTTTTCCAATCATTTTTACCAACATTTCTTAAATTAACTTCTTTTGTTGTTGGAAAAAATTGAAATATATCTTTTATTTCCTTTTCAATTGATGCCTTTCCAATACCTCCAATTGGTATTGTTTCAATTCTAACAAAATTTTTATATTTTTCACTTGGTCCAGCATATTTGTATATTTTACCTGAGTCACATAGCTCAACGTTAATACCAGGCTGTAGAATTTCTGAATAATTATTTAAAGTTGTTTTATAGTTAGTTAATATTTCATCCATACAGATTTGAAATGTTAAAAGATAAGAAATGCTATCGTTAGCAGGTAATACAAAATTTATAATATCAAAATTTTTTTGTTGCGCAATTCTTCTGAATAGATTTGTTATAATTGGAATAGAAATTGACCCATCATATGTATTAATTTTTGACAAATCTGGGAGATTTTGATCTAAAATTTGGTTTAAGTTTGAAATTGTATTTTCCATTTAATAAACTTTCGATACATATCTTGCTAAAATTGGTTTGGTATTACTTTCTCCCATAATTTCTATCTTGCCACTTTCATAATAAAAATACACTCTAAAAAACTGTTTACTTTGCTCATGATCATGGACCTCTTCAATCCTTATTTCTGAAATATTAGTGTTTTTTCTTGTCATTAAAATATATCTCCTGGTTTCTTACAAATGATTGTAAAATTGAAAATTCACTTTCCAAAATCTCCAATCTTTGTTTTGTTTTGATATAATCAGTAACAAACAAATCAGCCTCTGATAAACTTTTTTTTCTAAGTAAGTAAAATTCTGTATTTTTCTTTTTTTTCATAC
>JGI20156J14371_10004011_pt1 | contig 10779 bp, 10 predicted proteins | sample COG_06_FD_14371 | JGI IMG/M metagenome (IMG submission 14371) | reverse complement strand
GTTATTCTACGATACTACATTATAAAAATGTAAATACGATATATATATGATCGACGATCTAATAAATACTGGATATTATAATACAATATTTGATAAATGATAATATTGAAGATATACCGATAAAAGATTTTGATATTTAAAATCTACTAGATTTTATAGAACCTTATTTGATCAATACGAAATACAGAGGTATTACTATAAGAACATTAATCCTTAAAATATATTAAAAAACTTAGGTATTATTATTTTCAAAATGTCTTTTATGTTCTTTATCAACAAGAGATAAGATCGTATTATAATCTTTTATTAATTTATATTTTCTAACAGATGTTATATTTTTATTATTAAGATAATTATTTTTAAATTCACTATGTGATCCAATAACATACTTAAAAGTTCCTATAAAATTATCACAAGAAACATTATTTATACTGTATTGATCTGCAAGTACTTCCAATATATTGATACATTTTACAGTTTTAATTATATAACTATTGATATAACCTCTCCAATAAATAAATATTGTTTGAAGATTATAAGTTAATGGACGATACATTTTATATTTGATATAAATATAAAGTTATCATTTTTATTTATGATACCTGCAATTAAAAAATTCAATATTACAAAACTATTATTATCTAAATCTATATTTGATGACAATGTTATACATTGTATATTAACCTATTATTGGAAATTGTTGGATAATAAACGTAAAGTTCTTTTACCCTGGATTAATATCAATAATTTGTATTGGAATAAATTATCTAGAAATCCTAATGCTATTGATATATTACGTGAAAAGATAGAAACTGAAAAAACATTAACCGGGAAAGAATATTATAAATTAGATCTTTGCAATGTAGTTGATTGGGAATATTTATCAGCTAATCCTAATGCTATTTCAATATTACTAGAAAATAAAAATAAAATTATATGGTATTGGTTATCTAAAAATCCTAATGCTATTGAGCTACTTAAAGAAAACCAAGATAAAATTAATTGGGATATATTGTCTTTGAATCCTAATGCTATTGATTTATTACTAGAAAATGAGCACAAAATTAACTGGAATAATTTATCTTTAAACCAAAGCGAAAAAGCAATTGAAATATTATCTAATAATTTAGATAATATTAATTGGGATAATTTATCAAGCAATCCTAGTGCAATTAATATATTATTAAGAAACTTTAATAAAATTAATTATGAAACTTTAGTTTTGAACCAAAATGCTATGGATATTTTGTATTATTCTACAATAGATTGGGATATATTGTCTGCTAATTCTGATTTTGTTGAGTTACTTAAAATTAACTTAGATAAACTTAATTGGGCTTTATTATCTGAAAATCCGAATGTTATTACCATATTAAAGAGCAATATCGATAAAATAAATTGGTATAGACTATCTTCTAATCCTGCAATATTTGAAGAAGAACCAATGCCTAAAATATAAAAAAAATGATAACATAATTATATAATTTTAAATGTCGCAACAAGAAGCACAGTTTCATACCGTTAGATTTTTGCTTAATAAGACTGTATTTGATGATAATATTAACAATATTATTTTGTATTATTATTGGGATAACATTGGAGATAAAAAACTTGTTATGTTAGATTGGATTGACACTACAATATTAGAAATGGTTAGAGACAGTGATAAAAATAATAAGTTTTGGTTGTCTCGTTTAGCTTGGTATAATATATCTAAAAATCCAAATGCTATATCATATATTGAAAAAAATATTCCTAAAATTGCTTGGAATGGAGTAGTTAAAAATCGTAATGCTATTCATTTACTTGAAAAACATACATTGCAGATAGCTATTGCAAATTGTTGGAATAAGCTATTTTGTAATATATACGGAATCGACTTTTTCTTTAATAATATTGATAAAATAATGCAATATAACTATAATCCTAATTGGAATATGGATGATTATGGTGAATTAATAACTGATATACTTGAAGATAGTATGGATAAATTATGTAAGAATCCAAATATAATTGATTTAATTAACAGTGATGATCCTAATACACTTCAAAATGGACTATCAATAGATTGGAATGCGTTATCTAAGAACCCGAATGCAATTGATCTACTTAAAACAAATCAAGATAAGATTAATTGGTCAAATTTATCTAAGAATCCGAATGCTATATATTTACTTACAATGAATGAAGATAAAATTGATTGGGATTGTCTTTCTCGAAACCCGAATGCAATTGAATTACTTGAAGCCAATCACGATAAAATTAATTGGTCAAATTTATCTAAGAACCCAAATGCTATACATTTACTTGAAGCTAATGAAGATAAGATTGATTGGTCTAATCTGTCTAAGAACCCGAATGCTATTAAGCTACTTGAAGCTAATAAAGATAAAATTCAATGGATTAGTATATATAAAAATCCATCAATATTTCAATATAAAACAGTACTTCCTATTTATTAACCAATGATTTACTGTAATAAATTATGTGTAATTTTATAATTTTTTTGAATAATATATTGTAATTAAATCATCTAAACTCAAAACAACAAAACTTTACATATGATGTCTATAGCACTAAATAAACCTAAATTGTAAATATCTTTCAGTTTTTGAAGAAAATATTCATTTACTTCGTAAATCAATAAGTAGCACATAAAATAAACTGACCAATATGTAATTTAGTTCAACTATCTTAGGGTGGTTTAGTAATGTTTTAGACCGGAATTATATTAGGTCTATACCTAATTTATAAAAAAAGATTACATTATTTTTATATTATTAAAACACAGATAAAATTAATTGGAATATATTATCTTTTATAATATTGGGTTTATTTTACAAATAAAATATTGTTTATATAAAAATGAGTATTAATAATTTATTTGAAGGTGGTTATGCCAAGAAAGCATATTTACCAATTGGCAAACAATTTGTTTGTGGTAAAGACAGAGTTATATATAAAAAAAATACAAATAATGATTCATCTAAAGTTTATATGAGACACAACGCAAAATATATACAGGTTGTGAATTTTGAAAAAGAAATGATTGCTAAAGGAAAATGGAAACTTCCCACACCAGTTAAACAATCTAATAACAAAGCTAATGTTAAACCTTGTAAAGCAGATCAATATAGAAATCCCGCATCAGGTAGATGTGTTAAAATTAAACCTGCTAAACCTGCTAAACCTGTTAAACCTGTTAAACCTGCTAAACCTGCTAAACCTGCTAAACCTGCTAAACCTGCTAACAATATTAAAAGTTATAATATTAGTCTTGTAGGTAAGCATGTAGTATTAGCGGATGATATTACTGATTCAAATTATTCTAATTTAAAGGATTTAATACAAGCAAAAGGTGGAAAGGCTCATACTTTGAATACTTTAGATGACACTATTAGTGATGCTATTTGGAAACTAATGCATATATTCGTAGCAACAGATATAAAGACAAATACAGCGAAACTTAAAAAAGCAAAACAATTTAACTTAACAATAATTAAATATGATAAGTTTATGAAGCTTTATACAACGTTATCAACAAAATATGTTTTACGTGATTGGATTGATAAAGATAAGTTAAATTGGGAATATGTAGCTTTCAATCCAAATGCTATAGATTTTCTTGAAGAAAATTACAATAATATTGAGTGGTTTGAGTTAGCTGAAAATCCAAATGCTATAGATTTATTAGAAAAAAATCCAACTAAAATTAATTGGTATAGATTATCTTTAAATCCAAATGCTATCAAATTATTAGAAAAAAATCCAAACAAAATTGACTGGGACCATTTATCTGGTAATCCAAATGCTATACATTTATTAAAAAAAAGACTTAAACTCGAAAAATTATATGGTGATGATTTTGCAAATACAAATAGAATAAATTGGTATAGTTTATCTAGTAATCCAAATGCTATAGATTTATTAAAAGCACAAATTAAATATGAAGAATCTTTACAGCACAAACTAAGAGGTTGGGATTTAAACATAAAATGGGAGTATTTATGTTTAAATCCAAAAGCTATTAAATTATTGGAAAATAATCCAAATAAAATAAACTGGGATAATTTATGTTTAAATCCAAATGCTATTGAATTATTGGAAAAAAATCCAAATAAAATAAACTGGAATAATTTAGCTGTAAATCCAAATGCTATTAAATTATTGGAAAAAAAGCCACATATGATTAATTGGGATAATTTATCTTCAAATCCAAATGCTATTAAATTATTGGAAAAAAATCAAAATATGATTAATTGGGATTATTTATCTGCGAATAAAAATGCAATTGATTTGATTAAAGAAAGAATTGAATATGAAAGAACTTTAACACAAAAACAGTATAATGATTTACAAAGCAAAATAGATTGGAGAAATTTATCGAGAAACCCTTTAATATTTACTTCTATGTAAAAATGATAACATATATTTTATTATTTAAAAATGTCTCAAGCCATAAAGAGATTTAATATTGTTAAAATCATTTTAAACAAATCTATATTTGATGAAAATATTACTTATATTATCTTAAACTATTATTGGCTATTGTTAAAGAAACGTAAAATATTATTACCATGGATTAATATTGATGATTTACAATGGGATTATTTATCAATAAATCTAAATGCTATTAATTTAATAGAAAACAACTTAGATAAAGTAGATTGGTCAATGTTATCTAGTAATCCAAATGCTATTAATTTATTAGAAACTAATCAAGATAAAATAGATTGGTATGAATTATCTAGTAATCCAAATGCTATTAATTTATTAGAAAATAACTTAGATAAAATAAATTGGTCTGTGTTATCTGCAAATCCAAATGCTATTAATCTATTAGAAAATAACACAGATAAAGTAGATTGGAAGTTATTATGTTATAATCCAAATGCTATTCGCATATTAGCAAATAATCAAGATAAAATAGATTGGAATTGGTTATCTACAAATTTAAATGCTATTCATATACTAGAAAATAATCAAGATAAAGTAAATTGGTATAATTTATCAGGAAATATAAATGCTATTAAGTTGATTTCAAGCAACTTAGACAAAGTAGATTGGTCTATGTTATCTAAAAATCCAAATGCTATAAATATTTTAGAGAACAATAAAGATAAAATATGTTGGTATAACATAGCTAAAAATCCAAATGCTATACATTTAATTAAAGATCGTGTAGAATATGAAAAACAACTTAATACTGATGAAATGGAATATTATTTAAGAACCGGACGTAGATTACTTTTTTGGTGCGCAATATCAGGTAATCCAAATGCTATAGATTTACTTAAAAATAATCAACATAAAATAAATTGGTATAGATTGTCTAGTAATCCTAAAATATTTGAAGATGAATCTATGCCTTTATAAAAAAAATGATAACGTATATCTTATAATTTTTTCAAATGTCGCAACAGGAAGCGCAGTTCCATACTGTTAGATTTTTACTATTGAAGAAGGTATGGACAAAATATGCAAAAATCCTAATGTAATTGATCTTATTAACAAAGATGATCCTGATGTTCTTTTCGGTCTATCGGTCGATTGGAGTTCTTTATCTCAAAATCCTAATGCTATTGATGTACTTAAGGCAAATAAAGATAAAATTGATTGGTCTAATTTATCTAAGAATGCTAATGCTATTGAATTATTAAAAAAAAATGAAGATAAAATTGATTGGTGTAAATTGTCTAAGAACCCTAATGCTATTGATATACTTAAGGCAAATGAAGATAAAATTGATTGGTCTAATTTGTCTAAGAATCCAAATGCTATTGAATTATTAAAAAAAAATGAAGATAAAATTGATTGGTCTAATTTGTCTAAGAATCCTAATGCTATTGAATTATTAAAAAAAAATAAAGATAAAATTGATTGGTGTAATATATATAGGAATCCTTCAATATTTCAGTATAGACAAATACCTACTTATTAAAAAACGTATCTAATTTAGAATTAATCGGTGGTTTATACTTAACAATACCATTATCCCATCGTGATTTTATAATTTGCCATCCAGGTGGTTTTCCATCACCATAACATTGCATAGTAATTTTACAATTCTTTTTACAATCGTTGTTTTTAATATATTTATTTACATTGTAGATCATATACTGTTCTATATAAGATCTAATTGAATCAATAAACGATACTAAATTATTATACATAAAATATTTAATACCGAAAATTGTTAATATATTAAAACCTTTTTTAGAACAATATGATACACATAATTGACTACTATCATATATATCACATATACTTTTATAATTATATTGTAAGGTAGTAAAATTATCATTCTTTTCAATAGTTATATTGTATTTTTTTACCTTTTTGATTATTTTTTCAAGATCTTTAGAAAAAAAACTTAAATAAGAATTTTTACCATCAATACTATAAAATGTTTTTTTATCATTTAATAATTGTAATCCATAATATCCTAATATTGGATAACCTTCTTTTTTACATTCTTTTAATAATATGTTAAGAACCTCAAGTTCTTCAGCATTTGGTTCAATTAGATTAATAGTTCTTGAATATTTGTTAATACTATATACACTTTCAAATATATTATATCTTTCATATGTTTTTTCTAATCTAAAATATGATATATGCGGTTGAGATAGCTGAGCACACATATCACGAATTATAATTTCAGGACCAATAACTAACATCTGTTGTTTTTTTTTACTATAATTTTTATATAATTCGAATGTCTCTATTGGTAAATTAGTTATATCAAATATTGGTAAGTTTTCTATAAAAACCTTAAAAGTGCTTTGTGTAAATGCCGCTTCACGTAATTGAACATATTTATATTTATGTTTTTCAAGTAATTTAATTAATTTAATACCATATTCATATGCATTGCAACTATACACATCATAATCAAATAATTTTTCATTTTTTTTATATATTTTTTTATCAGTAGGTAATAAAATATCAATTGCAGAACCACCATATAATAGTAATTTGTTTTCAATAATAAACTTTTTAATAATGTTTTTTAATTTGTTTGTTTTCTTTACAAAAGTTAATTCAACATTTTTTTCATAATTATTGATAATATTAGTAAAATATTCTTTACAATCTTCTTTCATTGTTTTAATTTGTTAAAATAAAATAAAGAAATGGAAAAAGCAAAAAGATTAAAATATGAAGAAATAGAAGAAAAAACATCTCATGCTAAATCATCCTCAAAAGAATCAAATAAAACTAAATATTTTTTATTTAAATGTGGACCAACTGGTTCTGGTAAATCAAATGTTGAATTTGTTATAGATAATTATTTTAAAAAAAACAAAGAAAGTAAAAAAAAAATATTTACACATAAAGATACGGTTAATTTAAGTATAGATGATTTAGTTGAAAGAAATCCATATTTTAAGAATGGTATAGATAGTATTTTTGAAAAAATAATATCAAAAGCAAAATCCAAAATTAAAAAAGCAATTAAAACAGAAGGCGTGGTTATGGAAAAAACTAGAAAAGAAAAGATAAAATCCTTAGAATCTATAGCAAATGAACGTATAATTAAAATTTTACTTGAAATGTTTGAAGATCCTAGTACAGATTTGATTGATGAATTAAATATTATTTATGAAAATGCAAGAATAAATACTTCGTGTATAAATGGAATGCAAACTGCTAAAATAACAAGACAAACTGCTAAAACTATTAAAGATAGTTGTGAAAATCTTAGAGATCAATTATTACAACAAGCATTAGATCAAGATAAAAATATAGTATTTGAAAGAACCGGTAAAGATTTTCCTACAAAACTTTTAAGTAAATTTCCTAAATTACAAGAATATAATATAGTATTTTGTTGGTCTGTAGTAAATGTATGTGAATTATTACATAGAAATAGAGAACGTGTAATAGTCAAATTAGAACAATATTTTAAAATTAAAGATAGTAGTCCTTTAACATATGATAATATTGAAAGTTTTTTAACAAGTAAAATACAACCTATACCTAGATTACCTGATACAAATGAAATAAAATATAAAAAAGCATTACTTGATATTATAAATACATTTAATATTTATTTTTATAATAAAAATAATTATAGACAATTGGTAATTGACAATAATTATAAACCATTAATAGTATATGATAATAAATATAATAAATCTACAACAAAAAGTAATCCAATGTCAAGATATAATATTGATGAATATTGTAATTAAATATATAAAAGATTTATACTTATTATGAATATGGATACATTATTACAAGAATTATATATAGATTGGTTTTCTAATAAACAATATTGGTTTTCATATAATTTGCAAATAGATACATATTTATGTGATAAATATATTAGTTTATTAGAATATCAAAATGATTATAATAATCTTTCAAAAACTGAATTAATTGCATTGATCATAGTATATGATCAATTACCAAGACATTATGTAAGAGTTTATAGTAATCTAGATGTTGATTTTTATTCACAAAAAGCTACATATATATCTAAAATACTTTTACATAAATATGATAATTTAAAGGTAGATGAATTATGTTTTATTTATTTACCATTTAGACATATAAATGATCTTAATTATATTTATAAAATTATAAAGATTTTTATTACTCTTTATAATAATTCAAATAATATTGATAAAATTACTTGTAAAAAATATATTAGAAATACATTAGAAAGATCTTATAAATTAACTACAGAATATCAATTAACACATAATAATGTAAATAATGTAAATAATGTAAATAATATAAATAAAAATATATTAGATACTCAAAGTATAAAATATGAACAAACAGTTGATATTGAACAATTAATTAAAATTGAATATAATAAAATTAAAACGGATAATACAATAATTGTATCATTATCAGGAGGTGTAGATAGTGTTACAGCACTACATATATTACAAAAATATCATAAAAATATAATAGCAGTTCATATAGATTATAAAAATTCAAAAGATGAATTAAACTTTGTTAAATATTACTGTAATTCTTTAAATATTAAATTATTGTATAGAACAGTTAATGAAATAACACGAGATGAATGTTTACATAATGGATTACGTGATCTATATGAAGATATAACTAAAAAAATAAGATTTAATTTATATAATATTGCAGAATCACAATATGTATTATTAGGTCATAACAAAGATGATTGTTTTGAAAATATACTTACAAATATAGGAAATAAAAACAATTATGATAATTTATGTGGAATGACTATTTTATCTACAATTGATAATATTAATTTATGGAGACCTATGTTAAATATTGATAAAAAAGAAATAATTGCATATGCTAATAAAAACAATTTAGATTATTTATGTGATAGCACTCCTAAGTGGTCAGTTAGAGGTAAAATACGAGATCATATTAGACCTTCAATTGAAACTATACAAAATACAAATATGATAGAATCGTTTTTTATTTTGAAAGATAAATTGGAAGAATCTAATATTATATTAGATCTATTAGTAGATAATTTATTATTAAAGTATGATAAAGGTATTTATACTGATAATGAAATTAAAACCTTAAAATATATTTCGGTTTCAAGTATATTTTTTAAGAAATTGAATATTAAAGTATCTTATAAAACCTTGAAAGACTTTGCAAAAATAAAAGAACAAAGATTTATATTAAATAAAAATTATAGTATTATTATTAAAAATAATACATTGGTTATATTGCATAAAAATGATTTAGCATAAATAAAACATTAAATGTGTTCAATGGCAAATAATCAATTTAATGTTGTGAAATATATACTAAATAAATCACAGTTTGATGAACATATTATTTATATAATTTTAACATATTATTGGAAAACATTAGATAAACATAAAGTATTATTACATTGGATTGATATAAATAATTTAGATTGGTATTGGTTATCTGTAAATCCAAATGCTATAAGTTTATTAAACAATAATTATGATAAAATTAATTGGTTAAATTTATCTGGAAATACAAATGGAAGTGAATTATTAGGCACAAGATTAAACGAACAAACAAATAATATATATAAAAAATTATATTGGTCTTGGTTATCTAGAAATCCCAACTGTATAGAAATATTAGAACGTAATTTAGATAAAATAGATTGGTTTGAATTATCTAAAAATCCAAATGCTATAGATATATTAGAAAGTAATAGCAATAAAATAGATTGGACATTATTGTCTAGTAATCCAAATGCTATTAACATATTACAAAAAAATCAAAATAAAATAGATTGGTCTTTATTGTCTGGAAATCCAAATGCTATTAAGATATTAGAAAATAATTTACATAAAATAGATTGGTCTATGTTATCTAGTAATAAAAATGCTATTAAGATATTAGAAAACAATAAAGATAAAATAGATTGGTTATATTTATCTAAAAATCCAAATGCTATTAAGTTATTAGAAAACAATACCGATAAAATAGATTGGTCTTTATTGTCTGGAAATCCAAATGCTATTAAAATATTAGAAAACAATAAAGATAAAATAGATTGGTTTAATATATCTAAAAATCCAAATGCTATTCATTTAATTAAAGACCGTATAGAATATGAAAAACAATTTAATATTGATGAATATGATTATTTAATGTTTGGTTGTAAATTACTTTCTTGGTGTGAAATATCTAGTAATCCTAATGCTATTGAATTAATAAAGAATAATCAAGATAAAATAGATTGGCATTTGTTATCTGCAAATCCTGCAATATTTGTAGATGAACCTATGCCTATTTAAAAAAATGATAACATAATTAAATGTTATATAATAG
>JGI20156J14371_10003980_pt1 | contig 10824 bp, 10 predicted proteins | sample COG_06_FD_14371 | JGI IMG/M metagenome (IMG submission 14371) | reverse complement strand
AAACAATCAGTTGCACTTCGGAAATAGGGTATGAGGACTAGTATCAGCCGCACCATATATTCAAATAAAACGTTTATTATCAATATATTATCTGAGTATATAGTTTTCAATCCACCTTTCAATCCACCTTTTTGTTGTGGCTCTTTGCTTATGTTGTTAACCCCCCGCGCGTGCCTGCGACTGTGATCATTACTGCGATCCGCCTCGCGTGCCCGCGCGCGACCTGTGTCTTTTTGTGTGAAAGGGGCTTGTTGCTTTGAGTTACAGCGCGTAACTAGGCGTAATCCATAACAGTGCTCACTTATTCTTGCCGAGGTTACTGTTCATAATCCTGCGAACACCGTCTGGGTCGTTATAAGGGTATTCTTGAGGATTTTCTGAAATAATTTCAGCATAGTAAGCCGCATTCATCAATCTTTGATCTAAACTTTCTTCAACCGCTAGCGTTTGATAACCAATTTGATGATAATACATAATCTTAGCACGAAACTCTGCGGTTTTTTCATCATACCCAAGGTTCATGTATATGTCTTGTAGAACATCAATTCGTTTGGTGTCTATTTGTTTTACCGCTTCTTTAACGGGTGGTGAAATTCTTGCCCAATCGCGAATAACGTTATCATATATGGGATTATAGTTCTGCTCGAATTGTATCACTGTGTCCCACGCTAACAATTGCTTCCGGCCGTCAGGAGCAGCTTCTAAAATGGCCTTTAACAAAGGTTCTGTGTTTCGGGCTTTCCAATCATTGACCAAATCGTTGTGTAGTTCCGCTAAGTTTTTGTATACATGATAAAAAGCGCCAGTTGTAACGCCTAGTTTATTTGATATTTTACGTACTTTTACGCTTTGTATACCCCGTTCTAATAGCTCAAACCTTGCGGCATTTACCCAGTCTAATCGACGCAAAGCGGCTGGTGACTTTTGGTGTGATTTGAAAACATTCATCCTACTAAGATAGCCCAAAGCTTGACAGAATCAAGATTTCCATCCTAACATTTTAAATGACATAACATATGTTATGTTATGACGAACGGTTTAATACCATAAAAAAACTGCGCTCTCGTGCTGGTTTAACGTGATGCGCCAAACAGTATGGAGGAAAATTATGAAACTCAAAAAATACGCAATTAGTATGATTTCTGGGCTAGCATTATCGGGCCTGATGGTTACTGCATCTATTGCAGACACGGTGAGGTTAAAAATGGCAGGCACCTATCCTGTAAATCATTTTGGCCATGAGATCGTGTTAAACATGATCAAAGAAATTGAGGATGCAGGCGTAGGAATAAAGATAACTTATTTTGGCGCATCTCAATTGGGATCGGGAGAGGAACTTGTGGAAGATGCGATGCGAGGTAATGTCGATATGGTCCAAGCCTTCATATATGCACAGACTGATCCTCGTTTGGAAATGATGAACTTACCTGGGTTGGTAACTACTTTTGACGAGCTAAAATCAGTTTATGCAAACCCCGAGTCTAAAATGAATAAAATTCTGGCTGAGATAATGGATGACCTTGGACTGGTTTACCTAGGTAACACTGGTGAGGGCCTTGTTGGTATTGTCGCAAATAAAATGCCTAATGACCCCAATGGTTTTGGTGATAAAGGCATGAATATTCGCGTTTGGAGTTCTGAGGTTGCTAAGAAAACTACTGAAAGTTTAGGATACCGAACAACGACGATGAATTGGGCGGAGGTTCTACCAGCGCTGCAGGCGGGCGTTATTGACGGTGCTATATGCTGCACACCAGAATGGGCTTACTCAACCTTTGCTACCGCTGGAATTGGAAAATACTACATTCCAGTGAATACAGCTATCGAAGCTTCTTCTTTTTACGCCAGTGGCAAATCCTGGGAAAAGCTAAATCAAGAACAGCGAGACGTTATTAGAGCTGCCACGCAGAAGGCGGCCTTGGCTGCTATCGATCAATCATGGGATCGCACCGACGGTTTTATCGAAAAGCTGAAAGAGGCAGGCTGGGAAATTCTTGAATATTCCCCTGAAGAGCGTGCCGCTTTGGTTGCTCATATTCAGGAAAAAGTATGGCCCGATTTGGCAGATATGATTGGGCAAGATATTATGGACGCACTTACAGAGTAATTAGTCTCTTTGCTTGTGAACTTCCTTCGTGGATGCCTGCACTGTCAGGCATCCCAACTTAAAATTAAAATTGGAACTTCGATGCTTTTAATTGAAAACGGTTTGCCTAATTGGATGGTTCGATTTATTAAGGCCATGGTGCTAATAAAATCACTACTTGTTGCTATAACTCTTCCAATTTTGCCGATCACTTTTTTCTTCGTTGTCATATTTCGTTATATTTTACATTGGGATCTATTTGCCTATGAAGAATGGCTAATGCCAATTTGCTTTTGGATCTTCTTTTTAGGAAGCGCGCTTGGCACATACTATGACAGACAAATCAACGCTGATCTTCTTGATACAATCACTGATAATCTTACCCTGTTATGGCTTCGTAAGCTCATAATCCAAATTATTGAGTTGTTTATAACTCTTGTTCTTATCTATTGGGCTTGGCTGATGATTTCAGATGAGATCGCTGCTTATCCCAAATGGAAAACTACCATCGCACTCAAAATTCCTTTTTTTTATCCGCGGCTAGGCATTTTTGCGGGCTTTGCATTCATGGGGTTTTATAACGCGCTATCTGTTTTCTTGATGTTAAGGGCAGGTCCTAAAGGGTACGCAGAGGCATTAAAAACCAAAAAGGAATTAAAAGCTGAACAACTGGTGAGCGCATAATGATTATTCTAATAGCAATTATACTAATCTGCGTTTTACTAACAATTGGAGTTTCCGTCCCCTTGGCATTTGGGGGTGTATTAATCCTTCTTGTGTACACCGGAGGTTATGACCCGTCAGGTTTCTTTGCAACTGGTCATTGGAAGTTGAATTCGGTAATTTTACTAGCCATCCCTCTCTTCATTATGGCTGGCGATATTATGCAAAGGGGCAAAATTGCCAAACCCATTGTTGAGATCGCCGAATTACTTTTTGGTCATCTTCGTGGTGGGCTAAGTGCAGCCTCGGTAGTAGCAAGCGGGCTGTTTGGAGCAATCTCTGGTAGTGGTGCAGCGACATTGACATGCATCGGGTCGATTATTATGCCACATTTGCGCAAGGCGAAATACCCTGCCGGCATTTCTGGTGCAATCGTGATTAGCGCTAGTCCTCTTGGATTGCTAATCCCACCCAGTGGAGCACAATTGCTCTATGCGTGGATTGGGCAGCTATCTGTTTTAAAGTGCTTCCTTGCTACAGTAATTCCAGGCATCATTCTTATGATTATGCTGATTATTGTGAATTTCGTGATTCTTCGTAAAGATAAAGATATTCAAATCACAGAAGTTCCAGATCGCTTCTTCAACGTGTTGGCCCGCAAGTCAGCGATTGCAACTCCTGCATTACTGATGCCCATGATTATCCTTGGGGGGATCTATGGAGGCATAATGACGCCGACAGAGGCTGCTGGCGTAGCGGTAATCTATGCTATACCTGTAGGCTTTTTTGTGTACCGCGGGCTTACACTTCAACTTTTCTACGAAAGTTTGAGGGAATCCTCAATTACCATTGGCGTAGTTATGGTTATGATTTTTACTGTTCTGGTAGCAAGTCGCTTTTTGATTTTTGAAGATATCCCCGGAATAGCTGAAGATTTTATATATTCTATATCTGACGATCCGCTGGTAATTTTTCTGATGTTAAATTTGGTTATGCTTTTGATCGGTATGTTGATGGACGATATCAGTGGTATTCTCCTTAGCGCCTCCCTTCTACTTCCAATTGCTCAAAATGCTGGTATGGATCCAATTCACTTTGCCGCAGTTCTTGGCGTTAATTTGGGAATGGGCAACATAACGCCGCCAACTGCTCCGCTGCTTTATCTTGGGGCCCAAGTGACCGATGTTCCAGTTCGGAAGCTAATCGGGCCAACAATGATATTTATTCTGTTTGCGTGGTTGCCCACACTGATACTCACAACATTTTTTCCACAGATCGCTCTTTGGTTGCCGAACATGGTCTTCGGCTCCTAGCAACAAGGAACATCGCATAGAATAGAGAGAAGTTGGAATGCAAAACACTGTTTCTTCAAACTTGGCTACTTTCGTCCCGGCTGAAATTCGGGCTCCAAAAGCCAATTTTAACTTCGCTGCCCATGATCATATCGAGGATAAGTCGTGAAGGCGGACGCTCTCATAGTTGGCGGTGGGCTGATTGGCATCACAACGGCCCACCGATTGGCCAAACGCGGCTGCTCGGTCGTGCTGGTGGAGGCCAATGAGGACGTTGGCCTTGGTGCCAACTTTGCAAATGGTGCGATGCTAGTGCCTTCACAGACAATGCCGTGGAATTCGCCAGGGATATTGTCCACACTTTTGAGATCACTCGTGACACAAAATTCTGCAGTACGGATCAAGCCAAAAGCTATCCTATCTCTTTTGAGATGGGGTCTGCACTTTTACAAGAACTCAAAGCCGCATCTGCACGAACTCCATACGCGCCGATTACTCGAACTCGCACTCTTCTCAATGGATGTCTTCGAAGAATACTATAAAGAAAATGCAGACCAATTTGCCGCCAAAAAATGTGGCACTATCAAAATCTACCGCGACCAACCAAATCTGGAAGCCCAGATAAGTTCCAATCATCATCTTAGTGAAGTTGGGCTAGAATGGGAAGCACTAACACCTGATCAATGTGTTGAGGCTGAACCCCACCTTCAAGCGTTGGCACCGCAGCTTGCAGGAGGAATTCGTTTTTCTGCTGATGTGGTGGCAGACTCGCAAAAATTCTGCCAAATCCTCCACGATGACCTCGTCGCTTCTGGTCAGATAATACAGGTTAATTGCCAAGCCAAGAAACTGCTGATGTCAGGTGACAGTGTCATCGGCGCGCGAACAACAACTGGAGATATTTGGGCGAATAATACCATTCTGGCTCTTGGCGCTAATACACACAAATTGGCTGCAAAATACGCAAGATTAATCTTGGTGCGCCCCGTGAAAGGGTACTCGGTTACATACGATACAACCAGCGTCAACGACCTGCCTTCGTATCCTGTTATCGACGAAGGGATGCATGTCGGGATTGTTCCAATAAATGGTAAATTGCGCGCAGTTGGAATTGCTGAGTTCGCCGGGTATGACGACACTCTAAGCCCCAAAATAGTCGAGCAACTAGATCGCCTGAGCAAATCCGTTTACCCCAACCTTGCGCAGATGATTGACGGCTGCAAGCGTGAGCCGTGGACCGGATTCCGCCCTATGAGTGCTGGCGGTCTGCCCTATATCGGAGAAACATCCAGCAAGGGGCTTTGGATCAATACCGGGCACGGCCATCTGGGTTGGACCCTTGCCACTGGGTCGGCAGAGTTGCTTGCTGACCTCATCATGGGCAAGCCAACAGCCTTGGACACATCCAGCTATGCAATAAATCGACCACACTAGGCAGAAGGTATATCTAATAGAGGACAAGATGATGAAAATAAAGGATATTCGGCTCACGCGGCTCTTTTCCGAGTTCAAGACGCCCTACGTCTGGGCTATGGGCAAGAACCTTGGCCAAACAACAATCCTGATTGAGGTCGAAACGGATGCGGGTGTAGTCGGCTACGGCGAAACTGCCCCCACGATGACGTCCCCAGAGGCGATCCATGCCCTTTTACTAACCGCTAAAACGGTCTTGCTGGGGCAGTCCGTTACCCAGATCTTGGATTTGATGAAACAGCTTTTTACGCAAAGTTTTGGACATCATAATGCCAGTCAATCGCATCCACGACTTGGTAATATTGCATTTGCAGGTGTTGAATTGGCCCTTTGGGATGCACTTGGTAAAACGGTGGGTCTTCCGGTCCATGCCCTGTTGGGTGGGAAGATTCACGATACTGTGAGTTTTATGGGGTTTGTTCAGGGAGACAGTACGGAAGAAGTTGCAGCACATGCTGGCCAGTTGGCGCAGGGTGGATTTGAAGTGATTTACCTTAAGGCTGGATACACCAACGATAAAGATATGGCCAACGTCGAAGCTGTTAGAAAGGCAATTGGTAAAAAGCGGCTGCGCATCGACCCGAATGAGGCTTGGGACCTGATGGAGGCGCAAGTGATGATCAATAAGCTCGCCCGGTTTGATCTTGAGATGGTTGAACAGCCGGTATCAGCGATTGCTGGTGTTCCGGCATTAAAGGCATTGAAACAATCCTGCTCAGTCCCAATTGCCGCTGACCAGTCGGTGTTTACACCGGAAGAAGCTCACGCTATGTGCTCTAGCGGTGCGGCAAGCTTGCTGACGGTGGGTTTGCACGAAACAGGAGGCATTCTTGGATTTCGCCGTACTGCGGCAATAGCGCAGGTATTTGACATCAACGTGTGTATTCATGGTGTGTGGGAAACTGGCATCACCACCTGCGCCTCAATACAAGCTGCGTCGGGTGTTTCGAATATGGATGACGGCAACCAGATCATGTGGCAACTCCTGCAAGAGGATATCGTAGAAAGCCCAGATCTGACGCCTAATGCTGGAAAAATTGCAGTTATGTCTGGCCCTGGTCTTGGGTTTTCCCTGAATAAAGATGCAGTTGCTCGCGCCGCGGAAGCGTATAGCAATAAAAATTATTTGGAAATCGCATGACGGGTAAACAAAAAAATTCATCTGGAATGGCTGATCCGGGCATTTATCCAATGCTTTATGCTTTTTTTGATCAAAGTGGTCGCTTGCGAAAAGATCCGTTTCGGGTTCAGGTGGATGCGTCGCTCAGCACGCATGCGGCTGGTGTGGCGATTTTGGGGTTGGGTACAGAAGTATCAAAACTTACTTTCGAAGAGCGTCAGGAAGTGCTTGAAGTCGTTGCTAAGCGGATTGATGGACGTAAGCCATTATTGGTGACCATTTATGGAGATACGATCACTGAACAAATAGAATTTTCTAAACTAGCAATCCAAAACGGTGCGTCGGCGGTTATGCTTCAGCCTCCTTCACATAAAATGGACGAATTAACTTTAATAGACTTCTTCTCGAAAATTATTGAGGCGGTCGATTGCCCAATAGGGGTTCAGAATGCTCCAGAGTTTCTTGGCTTCGGGCTTAGCAACAAAAATTTAATCCAAATTGCGAATGAACATGAAAATTTCAAGATAGCTAAACTTGAATGCAATGCTGTCAATTTGGCGTCTGTTGCGTCAGAAATTGGGGATAGTGTTATGATTTTCAATGGCCGTTGCGGATTGGAATTACCCGATAACTTGCGCGCTGGTGCTAGTGGGCTGATCCCAGCAATTGATACGGTTGACAAGACTAGTGAGATCTTTGTCGAATTCAATTCAGGGAACGAAGAGTGGGCAGATGAACTTTATGCCGAGTTGTTGCCGGTACTCTGCTTTGTAATGCAAGGTATTCCACATTTTCTGACCTACGGAAAAATGCTTGCCGCAGAGCGTTTAAGGATTGAACTTGGTGGCAGCCGAGAAACTGCTTTGGCTGCGACTGAATTTGGAAAAGCATGTGTTAGGCGCTTCGCTAAACGCTTGGGATCGTTGAACTAAAATGGACCACAATATCACCTATCATAAAAGATACTTCTAATATCATAAGGAGAAGATAATGACATCATCAGCAATGCATATTTTGATTTTTTTCTTTAAAAGGGGAAGGATATTTCAATGACCGTAGTAAAACTATCACTGAAAGAGATAGAAAATCTTGCACTAGAGGTATTCTCTAAAAATGGATGCGATACTGAAAATGCTGGCGCTCTGACCCGTACCGTTGTTAATGCTGAGAGAGATGGTTCGCATTCTCACGGGTTATTTAGGGTGCCTGGATATGTAGCATCGCTGCGAAGTGGTAAGGTTAACGGCATCGCAAACCCACAGGTCTACCACAAATCACCAGTTATTTTAAACGTCAATGGGGATGGCGGGTATGCTCCCTTGGCCATTGAAAGAGGTATTCCAGCTCTGGCGAAATCAGCCACTGAATTTGGTATTGCAGCAATGACTACTATAAATACGCATCATTTTGCAGCCCTTTGGCCAGAGGTAGAGGCGTTGGCGGAAAAAAATTTAGCAGGGATGGCATGTGTAAGATCTATACCAGTGGTGGCTCCTTTTGGTTCAAGCACACCGCTGTTTGGTACCAACCCACTTGCATTTGCATGGCCACGAAAGAACAAACCACCATTCGTATTCGATATGGCGACCTCTGCGATGGCTCATGGTGAAGTTTCAATTGCAGCAAGAGATGGTTTTTCAGTACCTCTTGGAACCGGTTTAGATGAAGATGGCAACGAAACTACTGATCCAGCGGCGATCTTGAAAGGTGTGTTACTACCTTTCGGAGGGTATAAGGGTTCTGTTGTCGCAACCATGGTTGAACTCCTAGCTGCCGGCGCGACGGGTGAAGGGTTTAGCTTTGAAGCTAAAAAAGCCGATAACGGTGATGGTGGACCTCCTCGCGGGGGTGAGTTTTTTTTAGCGTTTTCTCCAACTTTACTTGCAGAAGAAGGTTGGGAGGATCACTGCGAAAAGTTTTTTGACAAATATGAGTCTATTCCAGGTGCCCGTCTCCCAGGTGCGAGGCGCCATAACAACCGCAATGACACAGCTGAGCGTTCCATCGATTCAAACTTGGTCGCCACAATTAAAGAGCTCTTGTAGACGATGAAAAAGGTTTTGAAAATCGTATGAGGTACTCAGCGTTTAGTATTTTGAAGGAAGGCTTCTCAGGGAATAAGGGATGGAAACCTCTCTGGAGAAATCCAGATCCAAAGCCAGAATATGATATAGTTATTGTTGGAGGGGGCGGGCATGGCTTGGCAACTGCTTATTATCTAGCCAGTAAGTATAAAGAGTGTAATGTAGCGGTTCTTGAAAAGGGTCTGATTGGGAGTGGCAGCGTTGGGCGGAATACCACAAATATTCGTTCCAATTATCTGCTCCCCGACAATACTGGTTTTTATGAGTACTCGTTAAAGCTCTGGGAAGGTCTTGAGCAAGATTTTAACTACAACGCGATGGTAAGCCAGCGCGGTCAACTTGTATTGTTTCACAACGACGGGCAACGGGACGCTATGCGTCGTATGGGTAACATCATGCACCTACAGGGTGCTGACGCAGAAATGCTAAATGTCGATGGCGTTCGTGCTCTGTACCCTTTCCTAAATTTTAACAACGCAAGATTTCCAATACATGGCGGTTTATATCAACGTCGAGCCGGAACAGTACGCCATGATGCGGTTGCGTGGGGATATGCACGAGGAGCTGACCGCAAAGGAGTAGATATAATTCAAAATTGCGAAGTCACTGGCTTCCGGATAGAGCATGGTAAATGCCTTGGNGTTGAAACAACCCGCGGTTTCATTGGAGCGAAAAAAATTGGATGTGCTGTCGCTGGCTCTTCCAGCAGAGTGATGGCGAAGGCGGGATTGCGTTTACCAATAGAAAGCCATGTTTACAATGCCTATGTATCGGAAGGGCTTAAGCCAATCATTCCTGGCATCATAGTATTTGGAATGGGGCATTTTTATATGAACCAATCTGATAAAGGTGGCTTGGTTTTTGGGGGCTATCTGGATGGGTATAATACTTATGCGCAACGAGGGTATCTACCTGTTCTAGAAGACGCACTTGAAGGATGCATGGCACTGATCCCGGCGCTTGGTCGTGTGCGGATGTTGCGATCCTGGGGTGGCATCATGGATATGAGCATGGACGGCTCTCCAATAATTGATCGAACCCACATAGATGGACTTTATTTCAATGGTGGTTGGTGTTGGGGTGGGTTTAAAGCCACACCGGCATCTGGGATGTGCTTTGCCCATCTTTTAGCAACAGACACTCCGCATGAAAAAGCGACTTCCTTTCGACTTGATCGTTTTTCGCGGGGCTATTTGATTGACGAAGCTGGGGTCGGCCCAACGCCTGGAATGTTATAAGGGAGATCTAAATATGATCATTGACCATCCACTTTTAGGTCCTCGTGATTCACAGGAATTTACGTACTTGGGAGATGCAACCCTCCTGAATAGACCTGATTGGAAATGCGAAAATTCATCTAATGAATTCTTTGAGTATGTATATTTGAGGAATAATCCTGCCGGCCTACATCGTGAACTTTGGTACCATACATTTGGAGACCAGTCTTGGCTCATTGTAACGCGCAATACAGTCACCCATGAAATTTCTCATGTCGAATTGGCTAGTGATTTCAAACGTCAAAGAGGAAAAGGGGCATGAGCCAAATAAATCGTCTGAACGGTGGATTGGTCGAGCGAAAAACTCCTTTGAACTTCACTTTTGATAATCAAAGCTTCCAAGGATACAAGGGTGATACACTCGCTTCGGCGCTCTTAGCTAGTGGAGTTAGGTTAGTTGGGCGCTCTTTTAAATATCATCGCCCTCGTGGCATCTTCACGGCCGGTTCAGAAGAACCAAATGCACTAGTAGAACTGCGCCGGTATGCAAGACAGGAGCCTAATACACGTGCTACAGTAGCTGAGCTGTTTGATGGATTGGAGGCTAAGTCTCAGAACCGTTGGCCGTCACTGAAGTTTGATTTGCTGGCTATCAATGATAAGCTAAGTAACTTCTTGGGCGCCGGTTTTTATTACAAAACCTTCATGTGGCCGGCATCATTCTGGGAAAAGGTCTACGAGCCGATTATTAGACGGGCAGCAGGCCTTGGCAATATCTCATTCCTAGAAGATCCTGATCATTATGACAGAGGATTTTTGCATTGTGATGTTCTCGTTATTGGTGGTGGCCCTGCTGGGTTGTCGGCGGCACTAACGGCGGGACGAGCGG
>JGI20156J14371_10003977_pt1 | contig 10829 bp, 13 predicted proteins | sample COG_06_FD_14371 | JGI IMG/M metagenome (IMG submission 14371) | reverse complement strand
AGATTTATATACTATAATATTAAAAATGTTGAGGGATTTTCCTCTCTAAAGTTGTCTAGACCCTTAGCAATATAAAGTTAGATCTTTATTCTATATTGTTGAAATTATTAAGGGACAATCCTCTCTAAAGCTACCTAACCACTTAATAATAAAATTTTTTCAATCTATGTAGGAGGGGTGTAGATGAGATTTGTTGTAAAAAAATGGTGGCCGCACGATAAAAAAAGACCGAAAGCAATTAAGCTTTCAGTCTTTTTTACAAAATTTAATAGATACTATTTATTTTTTGAAATAGTTAAAGTAACTGCTCTTCTATTTTGTCTCCAAGACTCTTCATTGCTACCTTTAGCAACGGGCTTAGATTCGCCATAGCTTATGGTTTTAATTCTTGAAGCAGGAATGCCATATTTTACTAAATATTGCTTAACAGTCTTAGCTCTCTCGAGTCCAAGTTTTTTGTTATAACTATTGCTTCCCCTTTCGTCACAATGACCTTCGACAGATATCTTGGCGCTTGGGTTTTCTTTGGCCCATTTTACAATATTCTTTTTTAGCTTACTTTTGTCACTCCTTTGTAGCTTTGAGCTATCATATTCAAAGTGAACAACTCTATCATCGTCGGATAGTTGTATTGGCGCGCTTGATTTAAAATAAGAGCTCGAACAAGACGTCATTAGGAATGATAATGCCAGAACTACAGAAGTAATTATTTTATTAGTTTTCATAAGTTTTTGTAATAAATAGATAGTTAGTTTAGTATTGTTGAGTCAAACAAAGTTTTTCAAAGTAAATGTATATTGTCATGTTGATTTCACAAAATCAACTATAGTTTTCATTAAATTATAAAAAAATCACTTGTAAAAATTAACACATCCTTGTTAATTTGATATGGTCGGGAGTGTATTAGAATAAAAATAGCTTTTATTAGCAAATATAATACACGCGCTGGGTTTGCGCGGTGGTGGCTCCCGACTTTAAATTCTTTCTAAAGTTGTGATAGGTATATATGTCGCACACTAACTTATAAATTTTATCTAAAATTATAGCAAAAAATGGGAACTAAGAATAATCCAAAAAATCGCTCCAAGGAAATTAAATTTAAGGTCTATTTCGATAAAGCAACTAACCAAGAGATTCAAGTGGCTCCAGTTTATTATTATGGAGTTCATGCGGGACATGGTAAATATATGGCTGCTAAAAACGCATCCTCAGGAGATTTGATACTAGATGCATCAAATAAACCTGTTTTGTATGATAGAGTTTAAAGTATACTAACAACCCAACTCTTAAAGATTAATCACTAAAACCTATGCCTGAAGTTATTATCAACGGTCCTGATGGAAGGATAGAGGGTCGTTATCATAAAAATGCAAATCCAAAAGCCTCGGTGGTGCTTGTTTTACATCCTCACCCCTTACATGGCGGCACTATGAACAGCAAGATTGTTTATAGAACATATAAAAATTTCGTTGAAAATGGCTTTACATCGTTAAGAATAAATTTTAGGGGAGTTGGTAAATCAGAAGGAAAATTTGATAATGGAGAAGGTGAGTTACTAGATGCAACAACCGCTTTAAATTGGCTACACGATCAGAATATGGAAGCAACTGAGTTTTGGGTTGCAGGATTTTCTTTTGGAGCTTGGATTGCACTTCAAGCTGTGATGAGAAGGCCAGAGCTTGAAAATTATGTTTTAATTGCTCCTCCAGCAACAAAATATGATTTTAACTTTATTGTCCCTTGTACCTCAACTGGCTTAATAGTTCAGGGTGAAAAAGATGAGATAACCAAGGAGATTGACTCGCAAAAGCTATCAGAAAAACTATCTGCTCGTAATGAGGCTGAAATATCTTATAGAGTTGTTGATAATGCTGATCATTTTTTTATTGATCATCTTGTAGAAATGGATCAAATAATTGACGAACATATAAATCATCGCTTAATAATTGATTCAACAAAAGTTAGAAAAGTTAAGCGTGACAGAAGAAGGCGCAGAAAAAAGAAGTCTGGAGCTGAAGCAAAACCAGAGAGAAATTATAACCCCGTCAAAGATTTTACCTTATTTGAGTAATTTATAGCGCCTTTATTTTAACTTAGAGTCAGTTATATCATTTAGTGTATCGAGTCTATATAAAGCCTTTATATCATTTTTTATTTGTCTTTGCAGATCCTCAATTGAGATAAATTTCTTTTCTTCTCTTATAAAGTCAGTAAATTCAATAGATATTTTCTTCCCATAGATATTGCCCTGAAAATTAAAAATATGAGTTTCTATTAACTCATTATTGTTAGATTGAACTGTTGGCTTTATGCCAAAATTTGTTATTGAATCAAAATTTTTATTCAAATGAGGCAGGTAGGTTTTGGTTTTGTACACACCATATTTAAGCTTTATAGAATCTGGCTTCGCTACCATGTTAGCAGTTGGAAAGCCGATTTTATGACCCATATTTTTACCCTTAATTACCACTGAATTAATTGCATAGTTTCGCCCTAGTAGCTCGTTAGCTTCCTTAATTTTTGCTTTCATTATATATTCCCTTATTAAGCTCGATGAGCATATTCTGCTGTTTATTTTTATAGGATCAATGCTAGACGCTTCAAAATCCAACTCTGATTCAAGCTTTTTAAGAAAATTAATATCACCCAGCCTATCTTTTCCAAAGACAAAATCATGGCCTATTATTATATTTTTAGTTTTTAGCTTTTTTATTATTATGTCCCTTAAAAACTCGTTGGCAGATATTTGTGAAAATTTTTGGTTGAAGTTTATTATTATAGCATAATCTATGCCAAATTCTTTTATGAATTTAATTTTGCATGCAATACTATTTATTCTAAAATTAGCATTATGCTCTTTTTTAAAAAACTTATTGGGATGCGGCTCAAAGCTTAAAACAGCACTAGCAATGTTTTTGTGCTTAGCGGTTTCCTTGACTTTTTGAAGTATTTTTTGATGACCCAAATGGAAGCCGTCAAAATTACCTATTGTAAGACATGTTTCTTTGTTAATATTTGGGTTTTGAAGAGATCTAATTAAATGCATTTAATTTATGCTTATCTTGATTTGTAAAATAAAACAAACCTTTTTATGCAAAAGATTAAGCGGATTGTTTTTATTGATATTGCTTAAGTCAATCTTAATTGCCAATAGTTCTTTTGCTAATGATTTTCGCAATGGTTTTAATCACGGTATTTCTGTTTTTGGTGATTTAAAATATGATAATAATTTTGACCATTTCGACTATGCCAATCCTAATGCATTAAAAAGTGGCCTTGTTAGATTTGGCGTTGAAGGTTCGTTTAATAATTTAAATAAATTTATTTTAAAGGGAATTCCTGCTGCCGGACTATCTTATATTTATGATAACCTCACAGTCACAAGTGATGACGAGGTTGCATCAAGATATGGGCTTATTGCCAAAGAAATTAAATTATCAGAAAATAAAGAATATATTGATTTTATATTAAGAAAAGAAGCCATTTTTCACGATAAAAAGCCTATCACTGCTGATGACGTTATATTTACCTTCAATATTTTAACATCAAAAGGCCATCCATCCTATAAAATGTCTTTGCGAGATGTAAAAAATGTGATTAAGATAAATGATCATCATGTTAGATTTGAATTCAAACACAATAAAAATCGCGACCTTCCGAACCTTGTTGCCTCATTACCTGTTTTACCAAAGCATTATTATCAAAAACATGATTTTACTAAGACTACACTAAAACCTCCGCTTGGCTCAGGTCCTTATAAAATAGCCAAAGTTAAAGCTAATCGCACTATAAGCTATGAAAGGGTTAAAAATTATTGGGCCAAAGATCTGCCAGTCAATAAAGGGCGCTATAATTTTAATAAAATTATTTACGATTATTATAGAGATTCAACAATCTTGGTTGAGGCTTTTAAAGCTCAGAAATATGATGTCAGATTGGAGAATGTAGCACGCAACTGGGCTAATTCTTACAACATAGAAGCTGTTAAAAATAATCAAATAATAAAAAAGGAAATTCGTCATAAGTTACCAGCGCCAATGCAAGCTTTTATTATGAATTTACGAAAACCGAAATTCGAAAATATAGCAATTCGGAAAGCCTTGAATTTAGCTTTTGATTTTGAATGGCTCAAAAAGCATATTTTTTATGATTCTTATAATAGAACTAATAGTTTTTTTGCTAATACTGATTTTTCTTATATATCAACTCTAGATAAATTGCAAATTGCTGGATCTTCTTTCTTACCGCAAAAAACCAATGCTGATGGGTTTAATCGTGATAAGATAGTTGAGGCGCAAAATATTCTTAAAGAAGCTGGATATAGAATATTGCAACAAAAATTAATTGACCCAAAAACCAACAAGCAAGTCAGAATTGAATTTCTCAATCAAAGTCAATCATTTTTGATGATAATTGCTCCCTATATTGCAAACTTAAAAAAACTTGGTATTGATGCTACTATTAGAATGGTTGAGGAGAATCAATATAAAACTAGAGTTAATAATTTTGATTATGATATTATAGTTGCTGTTTATGGCCAATCATTGATACCAGGAAATGAATTGTATGCTTATTTTCACTCTTCACAAAAAGATATTAAGGGAAGTAGAAATCTAATTGGGATAGATAATAAAAAAGTTGATGATTTAGTTAAAGCAATATCACGAGCTCAGGATATATCTGAGCTTAGAATATTATGTCAAAAATTAGATAAAATTCTTCTTGAGAGTTATTATATTATACCTCAATGGTATAATAACACATTTAGAATTTTATATCGTGATATATTTGCTTTTCCAGAAAAAAGACCGCAATATGGATTGGCAATTGACAGTTGGTACCTAAAGGAACCTTATGAAAAACTAAAATAATAAAAATATATTGACTATGTTTATACAAACAGAAGAAACTCCCAATCCGCAGACATTAAAATTTATCCCGCATGGCCAAATTGTTGCTGGCGATAGAGTTTATGAGTTTAAAACTCAAAAGGAAGCTTCAACAATATCCCCTCTAGCAACGCAATTATTGGAGATATCTGGCGTTAAATCACTCTTTTTTGGCAAGGATTTTATTACTGTTACCAAGGCCGATAATGAGTCTGATTGGCAAAATATAAAAGCAGAAATTAACGCAACAATTCTAGATTTTTATGTTTCTGGTAAAGAAATTTTTTTTAAAAAAGATAGCCCTAAAGATACTGATGAAGCAGAAGATAATGAAATTGTAAAACAAATTAAGGAGCTAATTGAGATAAAAGTCAGGCCAGCTGTTGCAATGGATGGTGGCGATATAACTTTTTATTCATTTAAAGATGGGGTAGTAAAGCTGCAGTTAAAAGGATCTTGTTCTGGTTGTCCAAGCTCAACCATTACATTAAAAAACGGTATTGAAAATATGCTAAAACATTATATTCCTGAAGTAGAATCAGTTGAACAATTAGAAGATGAATTTTAATATCAGATTATGAAATCAATAAGTGCAGCTTTTTTAATAATAGGAGATGAGATTCTTTCGGGTAGAACCAACGATCAAAATCTTAATTTCTTAGCAACAGAATTAACTAACATAGGTATTGAGTTAAAAGAGGTTAGGGTGGTTAGAGATGATGAGGATGATATAATTTTTGCTGTCAATAACTTAAAAAATAAATATGATTATCTTTTTACTAGTGGCGGCATTGGTCCAACTCACGATGACATAACTTCTAAATCTATTGCTAAAGCATGTGGCGATATTTATGAAAAAAACCAACAAGCAGCAGATATATTGATTAAATATTATGGTGAGAAAAATATTAATAATGCTAAGCTAAAAATGGCATTTTTACCAAAAAAAGCCACTTTGCTGGATAATCCAATATCTTCTGCACCAGGCTTTTGTATAGAAAATATTTTTGTTATGGCAGGCGTGCCAAAAATATTTCAGGCCATGTTTTTTGCTGCTAAAAAAGAATTGCAAACCACTAATAAGATAGAGTCAAAAGAAGTTATAATCTCACTAACTGAAAGTGTAATTGCCAATGATTTAGGTTTGTTGCAAGAAAAATATAGTGATATTTCTATCGGCAGCTATCCTTTTGAGGGCGGTACAGCAATTGTTTTTCGTGCAAAAAATGATAAATTGCTTGAAATGGCGGTTGATGATATTTTAAAAATCATTAACAATATCAGCTCAAAGGCTATTCTTGAAGTTAAGTAATATAAATTCAGTGTCTTTAAATAATAATTCCAATAAAAACTCTGAACACTTCCTGCAGATTAAGAATGCGGTAGAGGATGGTAGATATTTCAAGGATTCTCTGGATTGGTATTTTTTCCGCTATCTTACACCAATTTGCGATAGAACATTGCTGATTGTAAGTGGTTCTATATTTTTTGTGGTGATGTTTATTTTAGTAGAGATGATAGAAAATACCTATCCGCTAGTAGAGGAATTTCCTATTTTTTTTGAAGCAAAAAACCAGTCAGTTTATGCTCCAAAGCTAATACAGCTTAAAACAGCAAGAATATCAAACGATTTTTCTGAAGAAGATAGGCAGCTTAGCGTCGATGAATCAGTGGCCAAATATTTGATTTCTAGATACATAAAGGAAAGAGAAGGTTTTAATTTTAAATCAGCCGAAATATCTGCAATAAATACTAAATTTCGTAAAATTAAAAGCCTCTCAACTCCTCAAGAATATAAAAACTTCCAAGCCTTTATGGGCAAAGAAAACAAGTTGAGTCCAATAAGATTTTTCGGTCAAAATGTTGAAAGGGTTGTTGATATTGAATCTTTTAAATATATTAGAAAAACTCCTAAAAATATTGCTGAAAAAGCAAAAGAATATATTGCGGCCTCTATGCCAAAGAGAGCTGAGGTAAAGTTTAGCACTAAAACTACAAAAATAAATGTTGAAACAGGTGAGGTTATAAAGAAAACAGAAATGTTTGTTGTAAAAATGGGGTTCTTTTTTGCGGGAGTTGAAAAAGATCACACTGGAGATCTTGAGTTTGAGGTCAATGATTATCTTTTATTTAGAGTTAAATAACCAATCTTTCAAAATGCTAAAATTAAAAATTTTCTTGAGACTTTTTGCTTTTTCAATGTTGCTTATACATTCATTTCAACATGCTAATGCAGCTCAATTACCAAGATTTTTAGGAGCAGAAAAAAAGTTTCGTAGCTATGTTTACAACCCAAATGATGTTTATCGCTATATTGGGCATTATAATTATCAGGGGTTTATCGAGTTCGATGCTGGCGAATCAATAGCAACAATATCGATGGGAGATCCATCTTTATGGCTATTTGAGCATTTGGGAAATAGATTGTTTTTAAAACCAGTTGGCGAATATGATTCTCAAACCAATATGACTGTTATTACAAATAATAAGGTTTATCATTTTGAGTTAATGGCAAGGGAGGCGGATAATATAAATGACAAAAATCTAATATTCGTAGTGAAATTTATTTATCCCGATGAGGAGGATAAAAATATTGTACAATTTCCTAAAAAAACCCCTTCTGATGAACCTGATTTAAGAAATTTGTCACAATATAACTTTAGTTATGAATATACTGGAGATCCAACTATTGCACCATTAAAAGTATTTGATAATGGAGAATTTACTTATTTTCAGTTTGCCGAAAAGAGTGCCGAGATTCCAGCGATCTTTAATGTAGATTCTAATGGTTTTGAATCATTGGTTAACTTTAGAGCTGCTGGCTCATACATCATAGTTGAAAGGGTTGGGTCGCAATTTACCCTAAGAAACGGCAATGAAATAGTGTGTGTGTATAATATGGATCGCTATTCAAGTGGCAGATTAAGGGGGGGGTCGGCTCCAGCATCATTTTCTGGCACAGGGTCTATTCCTCGCGGCATTCCGTCTTCTAACAATGGAGGAATTGTTGACCCAATTTCAATGGGGCGACAGATGGGTGGCTTGCAAAATATGCAGCCGCAGCCGCAAAATCCAGCCATTATATCAAGACCATCAACTCCTGCGCAAAGCCCGACAATAGGAAGGGCGCCATTTGGATACTAAAACCAGTTCCAACCTTTATCTATACCATATATTTTTAATCTTACAGACCAGTAAGAATCAAAAAAAACCAAGTCACGTATATCTAGATATAAGGATAATAATCTATTGATCAAATTTTACTTCAACTTTTTGAATATCATTATTAACTGATTCCAGTACCTTATCTGTTATGTCCAAACTTTCTTCATAATAGACTAATTGACCTTCGGGGAAGATGATGGAATATTTTTCTTGTTGGGCTATTTTTGTTATACTCTGTTCAATTTTTTGCTGCACCTCTTTCATAGAGTTTTGCAAGGACTCTTTCAGAATATTTTGCTTATTTAATACAAAATCCCTAAAGTCATCTATCTTTTTTTGCAGTTTTTCTTCTTCAGACTTAAGGGAATCTTCACTTAATAGATCTTTTTTAGTCATTAAGGAATCTTTTTCCTTTTTTAATTCTTCTTCTTTTTTTGTTATTATTTCCTGAAATTCAATTTGTTTTTGATTAATTACTTTTTGAATGTGAATAACTGCTTTAGCTTCCTTTATAACTTTTTCAGTGTCAATTGTGCCATATGATGCAGCCTGAGACTTCGATGAAATAAGCGTAATGCTTAATAATAAAGCAAATGACGATAAAAGAAATTTGATAATATTCATAATATATTTACTTTTGTTAGTTGTTGATTAAGATTTTGACTTTTTTATCAAAGATAATTAGATTTAATTTTTTTTTGAAAACTTCAAGTAACAATTACAATTGCAATTAAAAAATAATGTCAAGCTCCATAAATATTAAGCCAACTAGGCAAGAAGCTGAAAATGCGGTTAGGACTTTAATAGCCTGGGCTGGTGATGACCCAAGTCGCGAGGGTTTGCTTGATACTCCAAAAAGAGTCATCAATTCTTACGAGGAATTTTTTTCTGGATATAACATTGACCCCAATGCAGTTCTTGGCAGAACATTTGAAGATGTTAGTGGTTATAGCGACATTGTATTACTAAAAGATATGCGCATTGAATCGCATTGCGAGCATCATATCGCGCCTATAATTGGTAAAGCACACATTGCCTATATACCTAATGATAGAGTGGTGGGCATTAGTAAAATTGCAAGATTATTAGATGTTTTTGGAAAGAGATTGCAGACTCAAGAAACTATGACAGCTCAAATTGCGCATACTATACACAATGTTTTAAAGCCTAAAGGTGTTGCAATAATAATTGATGCAAAACATCAATGCATGACAACTAGGGGAATACATAAAACTGACACCACAACGATTACCAAAATGATGCTTGGTCAGTTTAAAGATGATAAAAGTCTTGAGCAAAGATTTTTTGACATGATTCATCTCAGGTAAAATTAAATGTTGCAGCAAAATTGTAGCTTGATATTGGCATCTCAATCAAGGGTTAGAAGAAAAATATTACAAGATGTGGGGCTGAAATTTGATGTTATAAAGCCAATATTTGACGAAGATGGTGAAAAAAATTCTATTGCTCTTGAGCCGCAAAAATTAGCCATTTACCTTGCGCAGCAAAAAGCTTTATCAATTAGTAAGATTAATCCAAATCATTATGTAATAGGCTCGGATCAGGTCTGCGAGTTTTTAGGTAAAGAGGTTTTTAAGTCTATCGATAGATCGTCTGCAATATTTCAATTAGCTAAATTCAATGGCCAAACTCACTATCAAAATAATGCGGTAGTGATAGCCAAAAATAATCAAATAATATTTGAAAATCTAGATATATCAAGGCTGACAATGCGAAACTTGTTGGAATCAGAAATTGAGTCGTATGTTAGTTATGACAAGCCTTGGGGTTGTGCTGGTAGCTATAAATATGAGTCAATGGGAAAACATTTATTTGCAAATGTCAGTGGTGATTATTATGGAATCCTCGGTCTTTCAATACAGTCACTTTTGGACTTCTTGCACAAGAAAAAACTGCTTCAAATATCGAAAACATTTGATACTGAGTCCAACCTTTAGATATACCATATATTTTCAATCTCATGAGGTGATAAATATTAAAAAATCTAGACATTATTAATTAAAGATACATATTTAATTAATAATGTCAGATGGATATTGGTGCAATGAATTTTAACTCATTAAATTTTGCACTCTTCTTGAAAAATCAGCTACATCCTTAATTGACTCGTCTTCTATAACGCAAGCTAAATCAAAAAGAGTTTTGATGGCGTCGTCAGTCTTAGTCTTTTTCTTTGAATCGCTGTAATTACTATTTAAACTTTTAACTATTTCATTTTTTGGGTTAATTTCCAAAACCTTAGCTGAGGCTGATTGAATTTGTTTTTGTTCAAGAAGAAATCTTTCAAGCCTTATATCCATTGAGCCAGAATCTACAGCTAAACAAACCGGTGAACCAGTAAGTTTTTTTGATATTCTAACATCTTTTACTTTTTCACCTAAAATCTCTTTAAAATATTTTACTAAACCATCGAATTCAGAATTGGTAACATCTTTATCTGCAGCTTTCTTGTCTTTTCTTGACTCTTCCTCATCATCTTTCTCTCTTTTTTTTGCCTTATCAATATCTTCTAAATCGACATCGTGACGATTTATAGATTGAAACTCTTTTTCTTGATAAGGCAGCATCACAGTCACCCAAAATTCATCAACAGCATCTATTAGATATAAGACTTCGACATCTTTTTCTAAGAAAATTTCTAGCTGTGGTGAAGATTTTATTTTTTCAACCGATTCTCCAGTTAAGAAATAAATCTTATCTTGATTAGACTTTAGGCGCTCTAAATAATCGGATATTGAAATTAATTTACCATTG